>Ga0081478_145528_pt1 | contig 39891 bp, 46 predicted proteins | sample OctSprmetagenome_FD_70983 | JGI IMG/M metagenome (GOLD analysis project Ga0081478, IMG submission 70983) | Hot spring and microbial mat streamer communities from Octopus Spring Streamers, Yellowstone National Park, USA - T=80-84 v2 (version 2) | ecosystem: Environmental > Aquatic > Thermal... | reverse complement strand
TGGGCTCCCATCTGAGGAGAGATATTTAAGACCGATGTTTATAGCACCAATAACATCCCTCTCAACAACCCTACCATCAACATATGCAACTCTTAACACAACCTTTACAGCCTTGAATCTACCATTAGCCTCCCTCATAAAACCCTCATGGGGGTTCCATAAAAGGTTTTAGGTAATCTCGTTGGATTAAACGTTAGAGGCTATAATCGGCCATCTACTAGGGACGGTGTCTTCTCTGAGGTTTAAATCGAGGATCTTATTACACTTTACCTGCGGGTTCCCCCGGTGGTTTAAGTGTTGTATTCTATGAGTTTATATATGTTTTCCGCGCTTTGTTAGAGGTTGTGGGGTTTTGGTTTGGAGCCTAGTAGGGATAGGATACTTTTGTGGCTTGCTGAGGAGGGTTTAGAGGTTAAGGTTGAGCAGGTGCCTCCTGGCGTTCCTGTGGAGTGGGTTGTTCTCGTTCAGATTCCTGGTGTTGTTAGGGTTAATGTTGCTATTCAACAGCCTAAGGGTAGGGTTGATGTGATTGTTGTTTCACTAGGTGTTATGGTTGGCCCGGAGCACAGGGATTCCATGCTAAAGCTTAGTAGGGAGGATAGGATTGTCTTGGCCTCGGATGTGATGAGGGATTTGATAATGGTTTGTAGTGATTGTGCTATAGCTATACAGCCTAGCCTGGAGGATCCTCAGTTCATTAACGTCTCGAAGCTAGCTTACACTAGCTCTTTGACCAAGGAGGGCTTGATGAGCATGTTAAGATTAATGGCCAATATATTCACTCTAATAGTAACTGATATAAACTCGGCTTTAGCCTCGAAAGGCCTTTATAGAAGGCCCTCTGAAGGTATGGTGATGTAGGTTTTGAGCTATGCTAGGATAAGACCGGCATTGGTGCTAGCGGTGGGCGAATGCCTAGCTGTATCGGCTGCCATAGAGTATGAGGAGTTAGAGGTTCCCGGTGAGGTGGAGAAGGCTGTTCTAAACCTCTACACCTACGGAGATTCGAGAGTTTTAGAGGAGCTGAGCTTGGAGGATAAGATACTAGTGTACACCATAGCCTATGGGGGGTTGATTCTCTCATATACATGCGATCCGGTAACCCCCATATCTAGAGCTCATGTAACGATTGGCATAGAGATTGTGGGAAGAGGAGGTGCCCCATCAAAAGTAAATGATAGAAGGATACTAGAAGCTTGGGCGCTATTATATCAGGGCAGAGAAGAGGAGGGGTTGAGCAGGATAAAAGGTGTATCATATTACCCCAAACAACTAGAGTGGAGACCTGGTGGTAAGATTAGAATACTCCCAGTAGCCGTCTCGCTAGCCCTCAATATCATTAGCTGAAAGCCAGGAAGCCGTCTCTCAGCAGATGGCAGTTCTCCGCTCTCACCAGGCTCTCTACCATCGAGTGGGGGTCGAGGATCCTCGCTCTCATATTATAGATGTTTCCTTAAGCCTTCTTATAATAACTTCTCTATCCTCAAACTCTGACACAGCTTCCAGTAGCTTCTCCCTGTTTACTACGAGTTTTCCTCTCTTTATAAGCCTACCTATCTCTTTCAATCTCTCCATATCGATACCTCTACCTGAACTAGCCTTCAAGGCTATGTGGTCTTCCAGCTGTATCATTCTAACTCTAATGCCTTCAACGTCTACCCTGACGCTTCTCTCTATGAATGTAGGGGGTATGTAGAAATCGTGTATGTTCTCGTAGAACTCCACTGGGACCTCCTCATCCCCTATCCTAGCTATTATCCTTGGAGTTCCTAGCCATGTGTAGCCTAGGGCCCAGCCGTTCTCCTCCGCCACAATTCTATAGTAGCTCTCCTCGAATACTGCACTGGGTGATTCGACGAATAAGTCTATGTCATCCCCTAAATCTTTAGACCCTATAGTGTACTCTATTACACTCCCCCCTATAACTGTGAACCTAAAACCTCTATCGAGCAGTATCCTCAAAGTCTCAGCGAAGGCACGCCTAGACACCATGGAGCTCTACCTCAATCTTATAAAGCATAGAGCAGAACTCTTAAGGAGGGAGGGTGATGGTAGGGCTATGAGCGAGATACTAAGGGTTTTCGTGGCCGTCGATGTAGAGGATCACCTTCTAGTATCGCGGGTTGCTAGAGTCGCTGATACCCTAGCCGGCATAGGGGTTCCATTAAAGATCGTTGAGCCCTACAACCTCCACGTAACGTTAAGGTTCATAGGGGAGGTTAGAAGAGGCGTTGTCGAGGAGATTGCTAGAGCTCTAAAAGAGGTTAAGTTTAAGGCCTTCAATATGACTCTAAAAGGCTTAGGCGCTTTCCCTAACACCTTAAACCCGCGAGTTGTATGGATAGGGGTGAGCGAGGGCTACAAGGAGCTATCCAGCTTAAGAGTGGAGGTTGAGAGGATAGTAAGGCGGGCCGGGATCCCAGCTGAAAGGGAGGAGTTCACCCCGCACCTTACACTAGCAAGGGTTAAAGGTACTAGGAATATAGCATCTCTTGTTAGGATACTAAATGATATGAAGGATTACGAGTTCGGCAGCATGGTTGTCGATAGGATTAGACTTAAGAAGAGCACCTTAACAAAGCAGGGCCCTGTTTACGAGACTCTCGTCGAGGTTAAAGCTTCATGAGATGTGAGAGAACAAGCGTAGAGCTAGAGGCTTTGGAGAAACTAAGACCTAGTAGTACTCAGCTAGGGATACTCAGTAGACTCTACGAGCTCCTAGAGAGAAAGCTGTATAGGTGCTTAGCGGAGAAGAGCTTCAAAGTGGAGATCGAAGCTGAAGGGAGTTACGCTAAGAGAACACTACTTTCCGATAAGTGGGAAGTCGATGTATTCATTTTATTCAATGGAGTCACAGGCGAATGGATTAAAAGCAGAAGCCTACCTATATTAGAGGAGTGTATTAAACCACTACCGTACATTGTTAAATACGCTGAACACCCTTACCTTACAGTAAACCTTATGGGGATGAAGGTTGAACTCATACCAGCTGTTAAGGTTGAAAAACCCGGAAGTGGAGGGCTTGGAGTTGAAAGAACACCATTTCATACAAGGTATGTTAGGATGAAGCTTGATGAAGAACCATGTCTTGAGGATGACATAAGGTTACTTAAGTCTTTCATGGAGGGTATAGGGGTTTATGGTGCTGAGACGGGGATAGGGGGTTTCTCCGGGTATCTAGCGGAGCTCCTGGCAATACACTATGGCGGGTTTAGGGAAACGCTGAAAGCCGCTTTAGGTTGGAAGCCCCAGATCTACATAGATCCTGAGGGTGTGGGTGTTGAGGCAAAGCTTAGAGCTAAGTACTCTGACTCCCCAATGATAGTGGTTGACCCGGTCGATCCTGAGAGGAATGCGGCCGCCTCTGTGACCAGGGAGAAGCTTGCTTTATTTATCTTAGCCTCAGCTCTCTATCTTAGAAAACCCCATTTAGGCTACTTCCACTTCATGGGGAGGAGGGTTCCAGAGGCCCTAGGCCCAGCTTTAATGGTTATATGTCGCAACAGCTATTCTCGAAAACCAGAGGAGAATGTTATGGGTAAGCTTAGGAGGGTTTCATTACTCCTTTCTACGTGGCTAAAGGGTAGAGGATTTAAGGTAACGTGGTCTTCTTTCGCTAGTGATTTTACTGAGAAAGCTGTGGTGCTGCTAGGCTTGGAATCTCTGGAGCTCCCAGAGGTGGAGTATAGGGAGGGTTTAAGCCCGTGGGATGATGTTGATGGTGCTGTGAACTTCGTGTTTAAAAGGCTTAGGGAAGGAGGGGTTGTTTGGGTTGACGAGAGGGGAGTTCTAGGAGGTGTAAGACGTAGACCTTATAGGAGAGCCCTCCAGGCCGTAGGGGAGGTTCTAAGTAGGGTTGAGGAGATAATGGATGCTAAGGAGTGTAATGTGTTAGAGTGCGAGGAGGGGGTTAAATGCCTGGAGATGGGAGGTTTGAAGGGGGAGAGCTACATAGGGGGCCCCCCTGCTTGGATTACGTTAGCCTATACTCTCCTGAAGCAGAGCTAGTACTATGCTATCCTAGGTTTTCTAGGAGTTGTTCTTCAAGGATATATCTGTTAGAAGGTATTGGCGTATCTGAACTATGCTCCGTGGGGCCCACGAGGCTACCTGGGCTACACTTCAAGGTGCTAGGTAAGGGTCACTCATCTATCGTGGTAGCCGGCGTTGCTAGAGGTAACTTTATTGTAGCGGTTAAAGCTAGGAGGATTGATGGGAAGCGCGAGAGCCTTGTAGGGGAGGGGCTAGCTTTAGTAAAGGCTTCGAGAGCTGGCGTGGCACCAAAACCTCTATATTATGGTGATGACATAGTGGTTATGGAGGCTATAATGGGGCCTAGATTAGTGGATCTCGTAGGCTTAAATGGTGCGGAGCAGTGGGTTATCATAGAAGCGCTTAGGGCCGCTAGAGCTCTGGACACTCTAGGAATACTACACCTTGAGCTAAACAGACCTTGGAAGAACCTGCTGTACACAGGAGCATGTAAAGGCTCTAAAGCCTTAATAGTGGACTTTGAATCAACTGGGAGAGGATGTGGTAACGTACTAAGCGTTCTCGGAGGCTTAGCTAGACTACCGGGTCTTCGAGATCTTATTATCTCTAAAGAGATGAGAGCTATAGAGAGGCTTTATAAGAGAACCTGCGCAAAAAACGTCTACGAGGAGATCGAGAGAATGGTAATAGAAGCTCTGGAAAAGCGAGAAGGGTAGAGAGGTTATAGAATCTCCTCCGAGGAGGGGCCTCTGTAGTTTATTAGCCTTCCAGCTAAACATATATACAAGGGGTCTAGGTGGGGGGTAGACTGCTAAGACTTCCTCCTAAGATTAAAATCCTGGAGGCCGCAGGCTCCATAGCAGATGGTAGGGTTAAGATCTTAGAAGACAAAGGCTCTAAGGTCAAGGCTGTTGTAGAGTCTAGCATGGGTGATAGGAGTTACAATGTCACACTGGAGATAGTTAACCCCAAAGTGTTCATAGCAAGCTCTGATGATAATGGAACCAGGTTTAGAGGGTACATAGGCTACCCGATAGTCTCAGTGATGATGGTCAAAGGGGTGATCCCCAGGAATCAAGAGGTCGAGGAATCCCTAAAAGGCATCCCATGGAGGGTTTTAAACGAACGACTTAAATCCTATGAGAGGGTGTTAGAAGAGATTACAGGGAGTATAGAGGCTAAAGGAGGCGAGCGCCTCGTAGTAAAGGTAAGAGAGTACATGGAGAGTGTCATGAGAGATCTCTCAAGATATAAGGTTTACAGCAGAGAATAGCCCTTCCCCACATCCTTAGAAGCTTAGCGTTAAAACCATCCTCCCCAAGCGGCTTGCCAAGTATCAGCCAGAAGAGCATACACTCCCTAAGCGACTCCACTCCCAGGACATAATCGCTAAGTGCAGGAGGGTCTTAACACTAGCTGGTTCCTCAAGGCTCCCTTCCCTATACGTCTCTTCTCACCTTCTACGCTGGGTGGAGTTGAAGAATTAAATCTCCTCCCCTCCATCACAGACTTCTAGCAAGACTAGCCTTTAGGTGGTATTATATATTTTGCTCTCGCTATTTCCAGCTCTCTTCCGCCTTCTCTTATTATGAGGGCTAGTTCGATATCCTCTCCCTTCACGTTAGTTGATATGGGCTCCCTGCAGTATACATGAACTGCCTCTATTACACGTATTTTCTCATCCCCTGGTGTGAGCATAAAGTTTACCCAGACGCTGTAATCCTGTGTACCTAGCACGCACCTAAACCTCTCCCCGGCTGGTGTGAGCACGGCCAGCTTTAATACGTTCTCCGTAGGGCTGAGTATGTATACTACCGCTGGGTCAGGCCCGGGGTTGTGGAATCTCAGATGGATCTGGGTCAGCCAGTACTCGTTACCGGGTGCCCAGTATCCTTTAGCTGAGGTTATCTCGACTCCGACAGCCTCAATACCCGGGATTCTAATCCTCCAGTTTACTAGAACTTCTCCGCTTTCTGCATTAACAACCTCTAATACATATTCTCCAGGGGTTCTGGCGACCTCCCTAATGTTAGGCTCTATGCTTGCCCTAGCCTCTCTATCAAGTGGGCTGAGCGTGACAACGTAGTACGTGCTCAGCATAGGGGGTGAGGGTTCATCGGCCTTCCGGAACCACACCAACAGGTTGTAAGCGTAGTTGTGCACCACCACACTCCAGTTCTCCCTAAAGAAACGTGCTTCAAACTCCCTCACCTTCGACACGTCGACTAGCTTACAGTCTTGAAGGCTTAACTCAAAGTAAGTATAACCGGATGGAAGGGGAGGAAAGCCGTATGCTACGCGTTCCGCCATTGAGGCAATTCTCCCCGATACTGCCACAAATACGGGTTTAAGCTCTCTCACACCCTTCTCTAGCATCTCCCGCTCCGAGCCCTTAACCGGGCAGGGTATAATCACATCCACCGGGGCTCCAGCCCTGATAATAGGGGAGTCCTCCTTAGTAAACCCTTTAACCCACCCCACTGTGACTATAAGCCTACCTCTCCACTTCTCGTTAGCGGCCTCCGGGCTCCCCTTATACTCCTTATACAGTTCGTGTACGTGAATTCTTAAGGGTGCCTCCAGCTCAACCCCCGGAGCTGGGGTGGTAACGCTTTGTGTAGGTTGCACTACCTCCTGCCTCTGGAGCATAAAGAGTATGCTTACGACTATCAAGGCTAACGCCATGAGAACTCCCACTAGTAGAACTAGCCTCAAATCCTAACACCATAGGATATAAATTAAAGCTGGGGAACTTAAATAATACCTGCATATATGTTAACATGTGTTTCACAAGAGGTGAGCAATTCACAATAAGTACAGTTATGCACATAAGCTCGAGGTATGTTGAGGAAGTGTTAGATAGATAAGGTGTATGACAAGCCGGGAAGGTATTTAAAAGAACCATACTTACTTATAGGTATTTTCAATTTTATATGGGTCTTGGATGGTCTAACTTCTAAGCCTTACGATCTTAGGCTTACCCATTATTAGCCAGTACTCCACGTTAACCCCTGTTTTTAGGGAATTCGCTATCTCCGGCTCATCCACAGGCTTCTCCACCTCAAAGGTCTCATAAGACTCTAGGTCCATTAGCTGGACCGAGCCTCCTAGATCCGCTATAACCTGGGCTACCCTCTTCTCTATCATGGGAATTTGAACTCTTGTATCAACGGGAGCTACTAATGTCTTCTTCTGACCGGAGAACACGCCTATAGCCACTACGTGTGCCTTAGCACTACCATGTTTACCTGTTTTTGCTGTTGAGTAATCAACTATCCTACAAGGTTCTCCATCTATAACTATGTAACTACCCTTCTTCAAATCACCTAATGTCGCGTACGTATAGCTCATTAAACCCACCTCCACTTAATACGTGAGCCCTAGAGATTATTAAGGTTACCCTCAATAGCTCTCTTCCACAGCTATTTCAAGGGCTAAGTGAGTGGAGGATCCTAGATTCCGTTAGAGGAGTTTTGGGGGGAAAAAGAGAAACACCAGGGATACGAGAGTTTTATTATTGAACCTTGGAGGGAGGAGGCTTCGTCTCACCCTTCAACCTCTAAGGTTTGAAGTTCTATCCGCTCTTCTCCCATACTGTGAATACCTGTTGTCGAGGGTGTTACACTTGTTATTAGTTGTCTCTTCAAGAGTAACTTGTACTCTCCAATAACATATCTCTCGTAAAACTCCCCTTGTGTCATGAATAGTAGTCTCGTGGGTTTCCTTGAAAGCTTACCACCACATAGGGGGCAGTGCCCCCCATCGTATCCACTTAGTGCCTTAGCGGGGGTTGGGGGCCCGCTGAACTTACTCCTATTACTATTATCGCCTATAGCGTACCAGTATAGCTTGAACCCACACCTACGGCATATAACAGCTATTATGCCAACACCGTTAACCTCTATACCCACTTAAGACACCTCAGGCTTAGCGAGTTCAGCCAAGCTAGGTAATACCTATGTCTACGACTTAATAAGCGTTAAGCCCAGTTGTATGTTAGAGAACCCCTAATATGCTGTTACAACTGTTATGGAAGATAATAGAAGGGGTTTAATGGCGTGTGATGAAATCCGGTTTGATGCCATTGTGAAATCGAAGTGGTAAACCAAGCCTAGATTTTATAATGCCTGAGGGAGCTTACATATAGGGTTTCCCTGGAGCTCCTCATGGAAATCATGTTAAAAGGTTTATCTAAATAGATGATCTCATAGACGTCGGCCGCCTAGACAACCATATTTCTAACTCTCACCAAGTACACCCCCTTCTCACTAGACCATGCAGCCTCAACTACTGTATCACCAGGTCCTAGGACGCCTTTCTCCTCTAGCAGCCTACTAGTCCTTACTAGACCCTCCTCGTAACTCGTATATCCTACGACTACAGGCTCTGAAGCCCAGAGTATTCGAAGAGCTCTAGCCACCTTCTCGTTTGGAACTCCGACGTAGTAGGGTTTTGTAGGTCTAAAGGATGATATTCTCTCAGCGAACCTCCCCGTCTTCGAGTATATGACGAGTATGGCATTAAGATTCTCTGCTAATTCTACGAGGCCGCGAGCCAGCCTGTATATCTGGGCTACAGCTGGAGGTCTATCAACGTTTAAACCCTGTTGTGCTTTAACTATGACTCTGCTCATCCACTGTACTGTTTTAACAGGATACCTACCTATGGCCGTCTCCCCAGTTAATAGTAGTGCGTCGACGGAGAGTCTAACAGCCTCATATATGTCTACAACTTCACTCCTACTAGGCGCAGGCTTCTCAATCATACTTGAGAGGAACTCTGTAGCTAGTATCACGGGCTTGTATTGAGTTCTAGCAACCTGAACTATATCCCTCTGTATAACGGGAATATCCTCAAGACTATAATGCATTCCTAGATCCCCGCGAGCTACCACAATACCATCTGCAACCTGAGCTATCTCCATAACTCTCCTAACCCCTCTGGGCGTCTCTATCTTAGCTAGCACCTTCACATCCTGCCTACCATAATCTCTTAAAATGGATCTAACAAGCTCTATCTGCTCCGAGCTCCTAGCATAACTAACCATAACGTGGCTAAAAGGCCTCCTAGCAACGTACTCCAAGCACATCTTATCCTTAGCTGTTAAGGTTGGGAGCTCAGGCTCCTTTCCACTAACCACAACACCCTTCCTAGATTCTATAAGGTCGCCTTGTAACACCTTCAACTTCGCTGTAAGACCCTCAACAGACTCAACTATTAAGGAGACCTTCCCATCCCCTATAAGAACTATATCCCCCTCGCCGAGAACCTCGAAAAACTCGCGGTGCGGTATAGTAACGTCTCCGCCCGAGTAGGAGAACACTATAGTGGAGCCAGGCTGCACTCTAACAGGCTCGATATCCCCAATTCTAAGCCTAGGCCCTTCTAGATCGGCTACTAGGCCTAGGTCACGTTCAACCATGCTCTCGGCTTCCACAACAGCTGAAACCATGGACTCCCAGGATCTTTGATCACCATGACTCATGTTAATCCTAAAAATATCAGCCCCAACTCTAGCCATTTGAGCTATAACACTACCACTAGATGAGGAGGGGCCTAACGTAGCTATGATTTTTACAAGGTTTCTCCTCAAACACTATACCCTCTGAAAAACACTGTTACCGGAGAGGTAATTAAGACGCAGGTTTTGATTTAACATTCGATCCCCCGACTCTGATTAAAGCTTATTAAACTCGGGTGTACTATGTAAGTAAGGATCTGGTTTCCCTGGTGTTCGTAGTTGAGCTTAAGCTTCGAGGAGGCGGTGGCTAAAGCTAGGACGTTCTTTAGAGAGCTAGGGGCTCCTTTTGTGGGAAGACAGGAGGAGTCAATGGTTATAACCTTATCGCTCATATGTGGTGAGCACGTTGCCCTCATAGGAGAGCCTGGCACGGCAAAAAGCGCTATGGTTAGAAGGGCTGCGAGCCTACTGAATGCTAGGTTCTTTAAATATCTTCTAACCAAGTATACGGAGCCCAGCGAGCTCTTCGGCCCCCTAGATATTAGGGCTTTGAGGAAGGGAGTATACGCTAGGGTTACGAGAGGTAAGCTTCCTGAGGCTGAGATAGCTTTCTTGGACGAGATATTTAATGCCAGTAGTGCTATTCTAAACACGCTTTTAAGCCTTATGATGGAGAGGGTCATATACGATGGCTACCTGGAGCTTAGAACGCAACTTTGGAGCCTCTTCGGGGCTTCTAATAGAGTGCCTGAGGAGCCTGAGCTAGAAGCGTTGTACGATAGGTTTCTGCTCAGAACTCACGTTAAACCGTTGGACCAAGATTACTGGGCTGAGTTACTTGAAGCATCCTGGAGGATAGAGACTGGGGTTTTAGGCGAGGTTAAACCGGTATTGTCTATGGAGGATCTGGTGGCTATAAATAGTTTTGCTTTGAAGGTGAACCTAGAGAATGTCAAGTCAAGTTTATTAAAACTACTACTTATACTCGAGGAGAAGGGCTTGCATGTAACTGATAGGAGGAAAGGTAAGATATTAAAGGTTATAGCCGCACATGCACTATTAAACGGTAGGAGTGTTGCTACAGAAGACGACCTGATTGTCCTTAAATACACTGTGCCTAAGAGCCTGGAGGACTTCGAGAGGATACAGGTAATTCTATTAGAAGAGCTTAGAACTAGGGAACGCGTCCTCAAGGAGTTAAACGAGATAAGAACTAATGTTAGGACGGCTGCCGCTAAGATAAAACAGCTAGGACCCTTCGACCCGAGGCTTACAGACTACTATAAAAACTTGAAGATAGCTAAGAATAAAGTTTTAAGTCTAATAAAGGACTTCGACGATGACGAAGAGGTGGTTAAGATAGCTAATGAGATTGTAAGCGAGATCGACGACCTGCTGGACGTGATAACAGCTAAGCTCAATGTCTGAGGTGGTGGTTTTGAGCCAGAATTATAAGCTAAGCGTTGTAGAGGGTGTTGGCGTAATAGATGAGGTTAGAAGGTACAGGGGCTCCCGTATACTAGATATAGTGTCTAAAATGATGGGTCAAAGCGCCCCGGAGATTATGACCCCGGAGCTTGCTGTAGATATCTTCTACTCATTCCTACTCCCGGTACCCGATGTTGTAAGGAGCTTGGAGAAAGGTGGGGTTGACGAGGAGACATCGTTTAGACTCCAGGTTATCTCAGCCCTACTTGCAAGCCCCAACCTATGGCCTGTGAAGCCGTATACGATAGCTGATAGTGTTACAAGCTTAGTTGCCTCAGCCTCGTTCATAGAGAAGCTCGCCAGGCTACTCCAGAGGAGGGGTGGCGGGCAGGGTGAGGGTAGGAAGGGCCCGGAGCAGAGTGAGGCTCAGGATCTGGATGAGAAGAGGGTTAGCGATATGGTTAGTAAGGCGTTAGAGCAAGTTGATAAGGATGTTAAGGTGGCTAAGGATGTTAAGAGAATTCTGACAGGGCTGGGTGCCGGTAAAGGTTCCGTTCTGGCCTTCGATGAGTCTATGGAAGAGGTTTTGAGGCTTGCTAGGGAGACCGATATAAATAAGGTTTTGGAGAAGATTGAAGGGCTTAAGCTTCCAGCTGTAAGAGCTACCTATGAGAGGTTTAATAGGGGGTGGATGGACGGTCTAGAGATTGGGGGGGATCTGGAGAGGCTACACTACTCCCAGCTAGCACTCCCACTAATCTACTTCCTAGCTTCAATGGCCGACTCCAAACTCCTGCTATACAGGAAAGTCACCCCCGTATCCAAGGGGCCTATATACGTTCTCATGGATAAGAGCGGTAGCATGGTAGGCACTAAGATCGACTGGGCTAGAGCTGTAGCAGTAGCACTTCTTAAAAGAGCCGTATCCGAGGGCAGAGACTTCTACGCTAGGTTCTTTGACTCAATAGCATACCCCCCTGTTCAAGTTAAGCCAAACGCTAAGGTATCCGATACGGTAAGAGCACTCTCATACATAGCAAGAGTGAAAGCTGGAGGTGGAACCGATATAGCAAGAGCTATAATGACAGCATGCGAAGATATCCAAGGAGGGCGTAGGAGGTTAAGCGATATAATATTAATATCGGATGGAGAAGATAGGATATCACCAGAGCTCCTATCCAAGGTTTTAAAGGCGGCCAACGCAAGACTACACACAATAATGGTCCAAGGGCATAACGTATACCTCAAACAGATATCCTACAGATACATGACAGTTAAAAAACTAGAAGCAAAAGAAGTAATAAAAGTCGTAGACTTCGCATAACCATCAACAACCTGGAGAAACCTCTGAAAGCCCGCGTGAGAGACCGTAGATAGTAGTCTGGAGAGTATCGTGTATGCGTCAGATGTGATCTTAGATGGGAAGCTCTAAAGCTTATGCTGAGCTCACCTCTCATCAGCCCTTGCAGAGTGCGAGAGGGAGTGGTCTCCTAAAGCACACTTTATCCTAGAGCAAAACTAAAACCCCCAGTCTAAAACTATTATCTAGGGAGCCGGGGTGGCCGAGCGGTCTAAGGCGGCGGGCTCGAGGTCTTACTGGGTTTAAGACGAGAGACCCGTTGCCCCTCTGAGGGCGCGCGGGTTCGAATCCCGCCCCCGGCGCCATTCTATGGTATTACATGCTCAATATCAGGTGATATCATGTTGGTGTTATAAGCAGACGTAAAGGATATTAAGCTTGCCGGTGTACTTTTCTACCAGGTGCGGTGACTAGAGGTGGCTGCCAGGCCTAAAGAGGTAACTATAAAGATTAGGAGGAGGTATCCTACAGCTACTACTCTAGTAAGGAAGGCTGCTGACGAGCTTAAGAAGTCTGGTTATAAGAGGGTTTTCTTCGACCCGGTTGAGGGAGCTACCGAGGTTAAGGTTGTAGTACAGCTGTCCGCAGGAGCTCCCACTAAGACTTTAACTTTATACGCCCTCTAACCGTTACACTCGTAGTCTCCCCCAACTTTTCCTCTTTTTAAACTAACATTGTATTTCTGATGCTAGTTGCTATGTTTGGATAGTCAGTTGCTATTCCGTCAACCCCTTTTCTCGCGAGCTCCTCCATCACTGTGGCATCATTTACAGTCCATGCTACGACCTTGAGTTTTAGTCTGTGAGCAAACTCTATGGCTTTCTCTGTTGCTAAGTTGAACCTTGGTAGTACGATTTTGCATTTTAATCTAGAGCATTCAACTATTTTACCTGGTGGTTTGAAGTATAGTAGGCCTGATATAAATCCATGGTTTGTAGCTTGTGCTACAGCCTCCTCGTAGAAGCTTATAATTGCTATCCATTGCCGGGCTTCAAGCTTCTTAATAGTGTTTACAAGTATTAATGTGTCTTTAGGGTTCTTTACCTCTAGGAATAAGCCTATTCTCCCTGTAGCATGTTCTAGCAACTCCTGCACCGTTGGTATGGGTTCTCCTCCTACGCTCCTAGATCTTAAATCGCCTAGTTTTAGGGATCTTATGCTAGCTTTAGAACCGTCATCGAATAGAACGATCTCGTCGTGGGATGCTATGGGGATCTCGTCTGCTGTAACCTGGACGTCGAACTCGGCTATGTCAGCTCCAGCTCTTATAGCTTCTTCTAGTGCTCTCAAGCTATTCTCCCTAGCTAATCCCGCTGCTCCACGATGGCCTATTATCGCGAATGGTTTTACTGATAGGAGCTCAAGGATCCTCACCTCGGTACACCCGCGTACCTGGCTAGCTCTGCTGGGGTTTTAAGTGCTATAGCTAGGGCTCCGTATAGTACAGCATCTTCTCCAAACGTTGTCTCCCTAAGCTCCGGTGGCTCTAGGAGGCTGTAGTCTCTAATGTATCTCCTAACACCTTCAAGTATAAGCTCCCTGTTCTTAAGGAATATGCTACCACCTAGGAAGACGACTTGGGGGTCGTATGCTGCTACTAAGCTAGCTAAACCCGCAGCGTGAACCCTGTTAATGTAGTCTACGAGTTTCAATGCGAAAACATCGCCCTCCCTTGCTAGAGTGTAGAGAGCTTCAGATGTTAGGATACCATCCCTTGCAAGCCTCCAAGCCCTACTATCACCACCCCACTCTAAAGCCTTAACATAGGCCACCTTAGGTATGTTAGCACCACTACCCAAAGCCTCCCAATGCCCTAGGCCACCGCAACCACACCTAACGCTACCATTCAAGTCAACCACAACATGGCCAGCCTCATGAGAGTTACCTCTCCTACCAACAAGAAGCCTTCCATCAACCACAACACCAACACCAACACCGGTGCTGATGGTAACATAGGCAACCTCACTCAACCCCCTACCCCCACCCAGGATAAACTCGCCCCAAACAGCTGCAACACAATCATTAGCTACAACAACAGGTTTCCCGAAGAGTTCAACAAGGGGATCCCTAAGAGCGAAGCTCCTAAGAGGATTATTAGGAGTACCAACAACCCACCCCCTCTCAAGATCCAGAGGCCCAATACTAGCAACACCGACAACATCGAAGGAAAACCTGGAAGCAATACTAGCAATAGCCCTAGCAACGGAAAGGCTATCACCAACCCTAGGAGTATCAACCTCAACCCTCCCAATCATAACAGTATTATCGAACAAGGCAACTCTAAGCCTCGAAGCACCAACATCAACAGCCAAAATCCTCAAACACGATCAACCCCACATATTAGACTCTAAGCTTAAACCTTAAGGTTATCTTTATTACGTCTTGACCTGGATTTTATAAGCCAACATCGCTATGAGAGGTTCTCCTGTGATACTAGAGTGGTTGTCCATGATTGGGTTCTCAACACTTTTGTAAGCGAGGGGAGCTGCAATCACAATAATGGTGAAGTTGATTAGATGGAAGGCTTACTTTCATAAAGCGTTTTATCGGGTATGCCAGCTTCCTTGAAGGCCTTAGCTCTGTTAAGGCAACTTTCGCACCTACCGCAATGTGCATCCCCGCTTAGGTAGCAACTCCAGGTCTTGTATATGAGATCTCCTATTAGTTCATAGCATCTTCTAATGTTATCCGACTTCCTTAAACTCTCCCTCTATGGACTCCATATTTCAACTCCCCTCTCACCCCTGAAATGGCAGATGTTGAAGGCTGCCTGTAGCACCTCTATGCACTCGGGGGAGCAGTCAGGGTATAGAGGTTCCCATGTGTCAGGCCTGGGCATTACATCATTGTAGTGTGCTCCGTAGATAACATAGGTTTTAACTCCAGATATCTGTCTTAAGGTGAAGGCGTACGCTGTTGCTATGGAGAGCATTACAACGTTCCTTATAGGGACCACTACTGTGGGCTTATACTCCTCCTCTACATTAACATTCTCATCCGTCAACTGAGTACCACGCCATAGCTCTTTGAGAAAGCTTACGTCAACGAGCTTATGCTCCACAACCCTCCCCCAACCCTTAGCCATAGCTATCTTATCGAGCTCCCCCACCAACCTGAAGGCAACCTCTATCTCCCTAACACCCTTCTGACCATAGTTAAACGTTATGACATGAGCATCACAACCCCTAGAGAGCCACCTAGCAAGGTAGCAGAGACTATCAGGCCCTCCGCTAACAATAGCTATAACCTTGCACGGTCTCAACCCTACGCTCATGAAAGCCCACCTAGATCGGCACAGATTCCTATTGTATCAGAATAGCGGAAGTTTAAAAGGCCGGAGTTCTAGGCCCTTGAGGAGCTTCCACGCGCTTGTTACCTTAAAGCTTGTGGATTCCTACCTTCTAAGTACGGTGAAGCTGAAGCTTCTAGCTATGAGGGTTGATCAAAAGACCATTTAATGCTTCGACTAAACCCAAATACTTCATGCACTAAAAAGCTCAGCGCGAATACGTTTAACAATGCTTTGAGAGATTAATTCCTCCTCTCTAAAAGAATGACATTTAATTATTAAGAGCTTAATGTGCCCTCCGGCTTATGGCTTTTTTAATCTCCTCAATTACATTTCTAACCTTCTTAATAGCGTATTTAACCTCTTCAGGATCATATACTCTTTCATAGAACGCCTCGTCATGAAGTGTTCTCATTAGATCACTATAGATAGCTCTTAGATCTTCTCTCCCCAGCTCTCTGAGAAATTTCCTTCTATCACTATGAGATAGTGGTATTGCACTAGTTCTCAATACTATGAACCCGTTTACAGCTATGACTAAAGCTAGGAATGCTTTGTCTGCAGCATTTCTATACAATAGAATGTCTTTAGCTTCTAGGGCTTTTCTAAACTCCTCTTCAGCATATCCCAGCACTTCCTCTGCTAAAGCTATCATGCTATCTACACTTCCCTCATCCATACGTGGCTCCTCCTGGTAGTATGTTTTAGGTGATTTAAAAGAGTGATTATATGGTATACGGATACCCTACTTATGGTTGTTCACGCTACCCTATATCCCTTCTCTGTCTTCTTTAGGACTCCCTTCTTAACCAGCCTTTCTAGCGCTAGTCTCCAGTATTCCCCTAGCTCTGCTGGGTGTATTCCGTACCATTCTATGAAGAGGTTCTTTAGCTCTTCTTCCGAGAGCTCGGCTCCCTTCGCCCTCTCGTCTTCCCTGTATATTCTTGCCATGAACTGGCTTATATCCTCTAGCCTCGTCCAGGGGTATTGGAACCATACCCACTCTTTAACTTCTATTAGGTAGTAGTCTGGTTTGATCTTAGCTACAGGGCTTATCCATTGCATTGCAGCTATCCTGAGCTCCTTCGGCCTCCATTCCCTTAGTATGTACTCTCGGGCTAGTATTAGGCTTTCTCCCGTGTCAACTATGTCATCTACTATTAGCACCCTCTTATCACTCATATCGAGTTTGTAGGGATACCTTAGTATGGCTCTCTCAGCTACGATAGCAGCTTCAACCCAGTGCTGGCTCTGTACGCTTATGAGATCTGTTATATCTAGGAAGTCGCAGAGAAGCCTAGCGGGTACATAGCCTCCGCGCGCTATAGCTACTATGACGTCTGGTTTCCAACCTGAATCCTCTATAATCTTAGCAAGCCTCATATTCCAGTCCACTATCTCCTCCCAGGATACAAGCTTAACCCTAACCTTAGCCACTTCCAACTCGCCCCCGTGAACCCTATCCTCTAGACTATATAAAAGGTTTTTGTGTTTGCCGTCAAAAGAGTTCGTTGATTTACGTAAATCAACAATGCGAGATTTAAGCTTAGAAGGCCTGATCCACCCTAGGGTTATAGCGTTGATGGTGGTGGCTGTTACAGGGATGCCTGGTAGTGGTAAGAGTACTGTTGCTAGGGTGCTGGCCGAGAAGCTGGGCTACCCTCTACTAGTAATGGGTGATATTGTTAGAGAGGAGGTGGTTAGGAGGGGTTTAGAGCTTACAGTATACAACGTTGAGATGGTTGCTGAGGAGCTTAGGAGATTAAGCGGTCCAGGTGCTGTTGCAGAGCTAGTGGTGGAGAGAGCTAGGAGCCTCGGCTCTCAAGGCGCTATCATAGATGGTGTTAGGAGTCTGGAGGAGGTTAGAGTTCTCTCCAGCCTAGGGAGGGTCTATATTGTAGCGGTACACTCACCTCCAAACCTCAGATACCAGAGGTTGATATTGAGGAGGAGGGAGGGGGATGTGGGGGGGCTCGATGAGTTCAGGCTAAGAGATGAAGCCAACCTCAGACTAGGTATCGGAAACGTGATAGCCTTAGCTGACTACATGATAGTTAATAACTCAACACTAGATAGGTTGAAGGAGGAGGCTGAAAAGGTGGCTGGTGAGATAAGAAATGCCATCAAAGGTTGTAGTGGAGGCCGAGATTAGACCCACAGAGGATGAGGATAAAGTGTTAAGAGCGATAACCAACTTCTTCGACGTTGAAAAGATAGAAACAGTTCACATGGGAGGCACTAGGATCCTAGTAGCAACAGCAAATAACCTCGCATGCCTAGCTAAGCTACATAGAGCACTAAGATCTGAGAGGATATTAGATGCAGCTAGAAGCACCTTAAAGAAAGGAGTTCGAGAAACAACAATCACATTCCACCTCCACAAGCAAGCCGCATACGCTGGGAAACTTAGCTTCGTCGATGGAGATCATGAATCACCGCTAGGAGCAATAAGAGTTACAATACACCATAGTAACCCACAAGATGTAATAGACTGGCTGGCACCACCAACATCAAAAGGAAAACCCATATGGGAGAAGGAGATGCCTGTGTAAAGGCTATTAGGTTTTGTTCGACCATCCTCATGCGGTGGGAGGTATTGGTGTTAGGATGCCCGGAGGATCTACTCTCGCTTGCTACGACTTATGTTGATAACGCTTACGCCCCATACTCTGGTTATAGGGTTGTAGCTGTTTTGAGAGACGTGCATGATAGAGTTTTTGTAGGAGTTAACGTGGAGAATCCATCTTACGGTTTAACTGTTTGTGCTGAGAGGGTAGCACTTTTTAGTGCCGTAACAGCGGGAGCGAGGAGGTTTAAGGAGATCTTAGTATATACTAGTAAGCCCCCTCCCCCTATTCCATGTGGTGCTTGTCTTCAAGCTCTCTCAGCATTCGATGAGGGTGGTTTGAGAGTCTACGTGCATGTTGGTGGTGGGCTCTGCGAGAGCTTCGCCTTAGCAGAGTTGCTACCAAGGCCTTTCAGGTTGTGAGGTGTCACGTTTGGTTTACGAGTTACCTGAGCTTTATAAGGCTCTAGCCTTAGCTTATGAAAGGTCTAGGGTCGATGAAAGCTGGAGGATTGTTCATAGCCGTTTAAACGATCTCGTATCTAGGGCGGAGAGGCTTCTAGCTAAGGGTGAGATCTTAGGGTTAGAATTTGAGGTTTACATGAGAGGTTACGGTATTAAGATGCTTAGGAGCGTTGAGGAAGGTGATATAACGTCAACAATGGATCTTTACTTGGAGCTCGATAAAACCCTTAAACCCTTGGAGGCACGTGCAACAATAGCCTACATAAACGTGATCCTAGGTAGGCTTATAACAGCACTTATAGTGATGGGTGTTGGAGTGCTATTAACAGTTAATGCGCTTAGACTAGGACTACTAATACCCACAACCATATCAATGCTTGCAACAGGCGTAAGCATTGGAGGCCTCCTACTTATACTACGTAGAAGCGCACACTTAGTGCTAGCAGTAGCCTCAATCCTACAACTATCACACATACCCATCTACGCCAACCAAAACCCACAAGGCCTAACAACCCCCCTCATTATAATACTGATATCCCTAACAGCTGTGGCCACCCTACTAATACTACATATACTAGCTAAAAACATAATCCTCAGAACAGCACAAGGTATAAGACCGCCCTAAGGAAAACAATTTAAGGCCACATAACTCGCAAGTGATAACCACGAGTTAGAAGGCTAGCACGCGAGAATGGAATGACGAGGAAACCGGGCCTGATACTTAAGCTTAGCAAACCTCGCCTTTCAAGGCGGGGTAGAGCTCACACACAGCTTTTGAGCGTTAAGGCTTTTAAACCCCTCGGGAGCATACTGCTAGTATGGTGATTAGGTTCTGGCTGGAGTCGAGGGCTTGGGGGTTGCGGGGTTTGAACCCCGCCTCCCGAGCACTCAGAGCATAGAGTACCCCCGGGGCCTAGATGGGATGTGTGAAACCATAACCCCCACCCGGGAGGGGTAACACCCTAGACCCAGAGGTTCGAAACCCCGCCCTTCAAGGGCGGGGAGGGGTCATAAATATTTAGGCCTCCGCGCTGACCGTAGTGTTCGGGGTTGGATTTGTAGATGTTAAGATTGATAGCTTTAACCATGCTGGTCTTCATACTGCCTGTATCAGCTTTAGCCTCCCAGAGCTCTCAGGCTGATTCTGTAGAGGTTTTAGAGAGTAGGCATACTCCAGGGTTTCCCGGTATACTCAATGTTTCTAGTATAGGTGATTTACTTAAAGTAGCCTCGCCTGATATGAGGAGAGCTCTTGAGAGGCTCTTGGAGTGTGGTACCCTTGAGTGCGTGGAGCAAGACGAGCTTTCAGCTAGGATTGTGCAGTCCCTCTTCTACAACTCTACCGGGTTTAACGTGTCCAGCCTAAACACCATGAGCAATAAAGAGTTACTTAGTCTGATCAACGATACGAGTATTAGAGGTTTACTAGAGGCTCTTAATACAACAGGAGGTTATCTTAGCCCCTCAGATGTAGATAAGCTAGTAGCTACGTTGGAGGACGCGTATAGGAGAGGATCTCTCTCACCGCAAGCCTACATGGCCGCCTTGGAGATCTTAAAGAGGATTATTGAGAGGACTGGTGGTCCTGAGAGCTCTTACGTTGAGAGGAAGCAGGTTGAGGCTTTAAGGGATATCATAGTTGAGGCTTCCAGGAGAGGTCTTCTTTCCGGGTTGATAGAAAGGTTGAGTGCACTCTATAGAGAGTCTCAGGCTTTAAGCTTGAACTCTAACGTCGAGAGGGGGAATTTAGAGATTAAAGGCCCTAGTGTTAGATTCGAGCTACCTAGCGTCTCCTCTGATATAGTTTTACTCTTTCTACTCGCCATCCTAGCATCCCTAATCCTTTTCAACTCTCAAAGGCTTGGAGCCTTGCTAGGTAGCATGCTGGGTAGCATTACTAGAGAGGGTGGAAGCGTAGGGGGGTTGGGTGGCGCTCCTCTAGTCCCTAGACTTTACTGGAGCTCCGTGAAGATAGTTGAAGGTGTAAGTGGTGTTGTGATGGGCGTTTCTACAACACATAGAGAGTATCTCGCTGACGTTCAGAGTAGGCTAGGTAACCTTATAGTGCCTTTCGAGAATCTAACATTGAGCTATGAGCTCTACCGCTACGCAGGTTTAAGAGGAAGGGAGGTTGAAGAGCAAGCTCTTAGGTTTTACAATGAGCTGGTAGAGTTGAGAGGTCGGAGGGTTCATGATATCGGTCGTGGTAGAGAAAGCTAGTAGTATTCTAGTAGAAAGGGATAGCGAGGTTAGACTAATCCTAGCATCACTCCTAGCCCGCGGCCACGCACTACTAGAAGGTGTTCCCGGTGTTGCAAAGACATATACAGCTAAAACAATAGCATCACTCCTAAACCTCACATTTAAGAGGATCCAGATGACACCAGACCTGCTACCAAGCGATATAACAGGGGGTTTCGTATTCGATCAGAAAACTGGGGAGTTTAAGCTCAGAAAAGGGCCTATATTCGCTAACATACTCCTCGTAGATGAGATTAACAGAGCTTCGCCTAGAACACAGTCAGCCCTTCTAGAGGCTATGCAGGAGAGGCAGGTTACAGTGGAGGGTGTTACCATGCTGTTGGAGGAGCCTTTCATGGTAATAGCTACACAGAACCCTATAGAGTTTGAGGGGGTGTTTCCATTACCTGAGGCTCAGCTGGACAGGTTCATAGCTAGGATCCCTGTAGGCTACCCATCAACAAAAGGGTTCATAGAGATTCTTAGGAGATCTGATGAGATAGAAGAGGCTATACTAAACCTCAAACCAGTAATGAGCAGAGAGGATGTTTTAGAGGCTATTAGGGGGGCTTCAAGTGTTAGGGTGGACGACTCCATATACGAGTATATAGGTAGGATAGTTGAGGAGTCTAGGAGACATCCTTCAGTAAAACTAGGGGGCTCCCCTAGAGCGGGGATAGCCATAGTAAGGCTTGCTAAGGCATGGGCTTATATAAGCAATAGGAGTTATGTTATACCAGATGATGTTAAAGCTGTGGCTATCCCAGCTCTAGCACATAGGATAATATTAAACCCAGAGTATGAGGTTGAAGGGGTGAAACCGGAGGCTGTTATCAAGGAGGTTCTCGGCAAAGTCCCCGTTCCCAGGCCCTAGGTGAACCTCTATGGCTATGTTTAGGGTTAGTGTAGAGGTTAGATGGCTTGTCTACCTAGTAATCTCGCTCGTACTCCTGATAGCATCAGGTCTATTCCTACTATGGTCTATTAGCTATATGGAGAGAGGGTTTATAGCTACATCGCTCCTCTCAGCCCTCATAGGGTTCACACTCCTCTCAAGCTCACTCTACGCCCTTAGACTCTCAGCCTACGTATATAGTCTAAGCAAAGGTGTTGAAAGTGAGGGTAAGTAGGAGCAGAGAAGTACTAGTTCCAGGACTTCTAATCCTAGCTTTAACAATAATAGGCTTAGTAGCACTCCTAGAGAAAGGCCCTCTACAGGTTCTAACAGCTCCAGGGGCATACCCGGGTAACAATGGGCCCCTCGGAACTTCAACACTCTACCAGAAGCTTAGAGAGAATTACACTGTAATCCCTGCAACAAACTGGGGCTACCTAAGGCAGGTCCTAAGCCCGTGTAACGTGAGCGTGGTGATCCTCATAGTATCGCCTGAAACTCCCTACACTAATGAAGATCTAGAGTCTATAAGTTATCTGAGGAGCTCCTGTAAGAAGTTTAGCTTACTCGTTGCAGATGAGGGTGTGGAATCGAATAAAGTCCTAGAGGGTATAGGTTCTAGTTTGAGGATCTCGGAAGCTATGCTACAACCTTACAGCTTGATAGCCAACCTGAGCACGCCGTGGGGCTGGAGCGGGAGGGTACTATTGGATAAGGCATCGGCCGTTAATCCTCTACAAACCTCCGGTAACCTAGAGCCCATAGGATTTGTGGAGGTCCTAGGAACTCCCATAGCTTACTATGAGAACATTGGAGGGGTTGAGGTGGTTGTCATAGGGGACGGATCGCTGTTTTTAAACCAAGTTCTTGAGTCTAGTGTCGGGGAGTACTCTCTTAGCTTCATGAAATCCACTATATCACACCTATGCGGGGTACCTGGTGAGTGCATAGTGTTGATGGAGGCCTCTAAATACATGGGCTTAGATCCTGTTGAGGTTTTGAGGAGTAACGATAGAAGGCTTATAAGCCTACTAAACATTGTAGATGTAATGTTATCCTTTCTAGCTAAAATACTCCATCCGTCGACGTGGTTACCTCCACTCCTCAACCTCATCGATTACAGTATTAGAAGTCTTATCGAGCTAAACCCCTACTTCAAAGGTTTCATAGTAGTGGTTTCAGCGATCTTAGTAGCGTTAATGGTAGCTAGGGAGAGGAGGGTTAGAGATAGTATGCTTGAGGATGTTACAGAGGTAGACTGGTACGGCTTCGGAGAGTTTAGGAGGCATCTCTTATCCCAAGGTGCTAAGATTACCAAACAGGACTTCATAACATTATATAATATGGTTGACTCCGTACTTAGAACCCTTACAGGCTCCTCTCTCGAAGATCCAAGGCTACCTCAGGTTCTAGAAACACTTGGCATCGATGCAGTGGAGGCTGAGAGATATAGAGGTTTCATGGTTAAATACTATAGGAGGGCTACAAAGCAGTCGCTATGGCCTCCAATAGTGCTCTGGGGTAGGGTTGCCAGGAAGGCTATATTGTTGAGTGAGAGGATACTAGAGCCTCTCGGGGTCTCCATAGCCACACCCTCTAGGCTAGAACTGATTGTAGAGAGGGGTTTGAGGATAGGTGGAGGTAGTTAATGCTACTAGGCGGCTACTAGCTTTAATACTCGTAGGCGGGCTCTTCGTAGCCTTCGATATAGTGGGTACTGCTAGAACTGGGGTCCTAGGGCTTTCACTTATAATCCTAGCTATAGCTTCCAGAGTCTATGTAACCTTAGCTCAAGGAGCTCTTGCAACATGTAGTGTTAAAGGTTCTTATAGAGGGCGTGTTGAGGGTGGGGATGTTGATGTGGAGTACGAGCTGTGTAACAATAGCATCATCCCTATAGCTGTAGTTGAACTCTCTCTAAACTACCCACAGTACCTGAGGCTCTCCAGGGGGTCGAGGGGGGGTCTGATAGCTATCCCGCCTAGGGGGTGTGTAGGGTATAGGGTGTCGTATAAAGGAAGAGTTGGGCTTCACAGGATAGGACCTCTGAGAGCTGTTCTAAGAGATCCTCTCGGGCTCTACAGGGGTGTTGAGCTAAGCTTAGGACCCGTGCTAGAGGTTAGGATTAGGCCTTTTGCAAATGAGAGGGTGCTAAGAGCCATATTCCAAGCTAGTAGGGCATCAGGCATATCGAGGTCTAGGAGGCCTGGTGAGGGTGTTGAATTCTACTCTGTTAGAGACTACAGGCCTGAGGACGAGCTTAGGAGGGTGTACTGGAAAGCACTAGCTAGGGGAAAGCTTGCTGTAAAGGAGTTTGAGAGTGAGATATCAACCTACGTGTTGTTCGTTCTAGCCTTGGACGAGACAATGCTATACGGTCCATACCTTGAAACCCCCCTAGAGCACGCTTCCAGGATACTAGCTAGTATAGCTGAGTATGTTTCGAGGAGAGGTGACTACACAGCAATTCTAACAATAGGGCCGGGTATACTGGCTAGGACAGAGTTTAAGAGGGGTAGGCGAGGCTACATGAATATTATAGAACTGCTTTCCTCCATAAACTATGAAGATCACATACTAAGGGGGAGCCATGAGGTTAAAGCTATAGTGGGCGATAAGATGAGGATGGCTAAGTACGTTAAAGCCATGTGCCCGCGTGAGAGGATTAACGTTATAGCCGTAACCTCTGCTAGCGAGACTACGTCTAGTTTAATTAAAAACCTTTCACCTCTAAGAAGCCTGGGATTCTCTATAAACGCCCTAATCCTAATACCACAACTCTATGGACTCCACAGGTTCAACCCGTTTGAGAGAGCTGTTTACAGGCTTAAAGTGCATAGTGACGTTAAGAGAGTTCACGCCTACATCAAAGAGCTGAGATCGCATGGTGTAAACGCTATAATGGTAACCCCTTGGGAAACGCCCTCGAAGGTTATAGCTAGGATATACGGGGTCTAGCATCAATTAAAACCTTTAAATACCATTGTTTAACATTATGTAAAGGGTTGTATCATGGCGTTTGGCTCTACGCATTTAATTGACTTACCTAGGAGGATTGTTGTTGGTAGGGGTGTTCTTAACAGGGTAGGTGAGCACCTCTCCTCCCTCTACGGCATTGGTAAGGGCGTCCTCGTTGTCACAGGGCCTAACATTGTAAATCTCTATTATAAGATTGTTAGGGATAGCTTGGAGGAGAGCGATTTTAATGCGTGGGTTACCGTTGTTAGAGAACCTGATATCAATATAGCTTTGAAGGTTGCAGAGGAGAGTAAGATTGATAGGGTTGATGTTATAATTGGGCTGGGTGGCGGTAAGTCTATTGATGTAGCTAAATACGCCTCTAAGGTATCGGATAAACCCTTTGTAAGCGTGCCTACAGTAGCTAGCCATGACGGTATAACGTCGCCCTACGCTAGTCTTAGGGGTTTCGATAAGCCTATATCAAGGCCTGCTAAGCCTCCAGACGCTATTGTTGTGGACGCTGATGTCATAGCCTCGGCTCCACGTAGATACAATGTTGCTGGGTTTGGGGATTTAATAGGTAAGTTTACTGCTGTGAGAGACTGGAAGCTTGCTAGCATGATTAAAGGGGAGTATTATGGTGAGTATGCTGCGAGCTTGGCTTTGATGAGCGCTAGGCATGTTAGCACATACTATAAGGAGATAGCAGCTGGAAGTGAGGAGGGCTACAGGATCCTCCTAGAGGCACTTGTTAGCAGCGGTGTCTCTATGTGCATTGCTGGTAGTACAAGGCCTGCCAGCGGCTCGGAACATCTCTTCGCACACGCTCTAACAATGATAGCTAGAAACCCACCTTTACACGGTGAGGCTGTAGGGGTTGGAACGATAATAATGGCTAGCCTCCACAGGCTTAACTGGAGGTGGATAAGAAAGCTACTTAAAACCGTGGGAGCCCCTGTAACAGCTAGGGAGCTCGGTGTCTCAGATGAGGAGGTTGTAAGAGCTCTAAGCATAGCACCAACCATAAGACCCGAGAGGTACACGATCCTAGGTGAGAAGCAGATAGAATATAATGTAGCCTACAAGCTTGCCAGAAGTGTTGGCGTGATAGAGGGTTGAGCAGTTTCAAGGAGCTAGACTCTATAATCTTCAGCCCCTACACCTACACCGAGGATATTCTAGGTCTCGCCATGAGGTACGGGTACGAGCCTAGCATAGTCTATAGGTACGTTGAAACCCTAGGATACCAGGAGGCTACGGAGCTCCTCGACGCTAACGAGAGACCGTTGCCTGAGACTATAAGGTGTAACGATTACCTAGTAGACTGCGACACCCTAAAGTCTAGGCTTGAAGGTAAAGGGTTTAAGCTAGCAAAGCTACCCCTAGCCCCCCACGGCTTCGAAGTCCTAGAAGCTCCAATCTCTGTAGGGGCTACTCATGAGTACCTACAGGGTTACTATTACATACAGGATCCAGGCTCTATGATCGTAGTCTACATATTAGATCCTAAACCGGGGGAGCTCATAGTAGATATGGCGGCCGCTCCTGGAGGAAAGGCTACTCAGATACTACAACTCACAAGAGATAAGGCTAGGCTAGTAGCAGTCGATATATCGAAGAGGAGGATGAAAGCGCTTAGATCCCACATGCAGAGGATGGGGTTCACAAACTACATAGCGGTTAGGATGGATGCTAGGCTACTACCGGAAACCATAAAAGCGGAAAGAGTACTCCTAGATGCTCCAAGCTCTGGGGAGGGTATAATACGTAAGGATCCCGGGAGGAGGAGAAAGGGGAGGGTAGAGGATATAAAGGCTGTACACAAACTCCAGCTAAGTCTACTAGAGAAGGCCGTAAAACTAGTTGCTGATGGAGGGGTAATAGTGTACTCCGCATGCTCCACAGCGGTAGAAGAGGGGGAGTATGTGGTACACAAGATATTAGAGACACATGGTGAAATCCACGTTATAGAGCCTAATGGGAAATTTAGGCTATCACAGGGGATAACATACTATAGGGGGGTTAAGCTAAACCCTGAGGTAGCGAGATGTGTAAGACTATGGCCTCACATTCATGGAACAGAGGGGTTCTTCATATGCAAACTCCTAAAAACCCGGAGATAGGAGCTCCTCAGACCCGTTCCACATCATTATATCAGCCTTAGAGCGTCAGTCATCGCCAATTAAACATAAAACCAGAGAACCCTATTAAAGCTTACCAAACCCAGATCTCAAGATTCCACCCTCCTCTAACCTCGCGATTCTAAAACCATAGTAGCTATGGTACTTCCGCTTGAAAAGCCTAAACATGAGTATTAGAGCCGCTCAGAGCTTTGAATTAGCTAAGCCTCTAAGGATGAGGAGAGGAAGGCTACTTGGGCCTTATCATCATTATCGCTACACCGTCTACCCTTACACCTTGCTATTGTTGTTAAAGCGTGCCACCTGAATATCTTAAACCCTGGGATATCGAGTTTAAGAGGTCTAGGGCTCATTAAACACTATTGCTCTTATAGCTTATCTTTACTGCTTCTTAAATCCTCTAAACCATCAATACTAACACATATATACCCTGAGCATCGAGTGAGTAGAGCGTGGTTGGGCTATGTCTAGCTACAGGCTAGTTGCCCTGATAGTTATGATGCTCCTCCTAGCCCTAACCTTGCCTCCCCACTACACTCTCACTAGTGAGGCTCAAAGTCCGGCTTTTAAGGTTAACGTGAAGGTTAACTGGGGGGTTAGCTGGGAGGTTCGAAGTGAAGGTGATGCAGCCCGTGCTGTGTGTGAGGCGGGGGAGTACATATATGTAGTCGGTACCAGAGGGGGGAGTGCTAGGGTTGAGATGAGGTTTAAGTCGGATGGATCCTTAGCTAGAGAATGGAGTTCAAGCGAGTTCAAGGGGCTGGCGGACTGTGTTATAGCTGGGGGCAGGCTGTACGTTGTAGGCTCTAACTTCAGCGTTCTAGTGTTTGATCTGAATTTAAACGCTCTGAAATCTGAGGGTGGAGAGGTGAACGGGCAGGCTAACTCTATAACCTTCTACAACGGATACCTCTACATAGCCGGGCATGAGAGGACAGGCAAGTATAGCCGGTGGGGGAGCGAGTTTATCTTATGGAGGGTTGAGAAGCGGAGTGCTGAAAACCTAGAACTAGCGGGAGTACGCTTGATCCCGGAACGCTTAGAATACATTATTGAAATGGTGCCTCGCGACATCGCCATCAACCCTGTCACTAAACATCTATGGATTGTAGGACACGTTCTTTATGTTAGTTGGCAACTTATCCCTCCGGTACTCAGAGAGTCTTACGCTTGCAGGGTTGAAATACTAGACTTAAACTTGAACCCGGTGAAAGAGGATAATTTCCCTAGCATGATTCCATGCCGGGGGGTAGACGCTACAGCCATAGCGTTTGATGAGGAGGGATACGCCTACGTAATTGGAAGTAGGAGTAACACCATACAAAAGTACAATATGCATGGGGAGTGGGTGGCGTATGAGAAGCTTTTCGCTCGCAGGATCCTCTACACCAACGGCTACCTATACGTCATCACCTTCGAAGACTACGAGCCGGCCCTCCGGGTTCTCGATAGAGAGTGGAACCGCCGTCCTAAAATGCCGCTAGGCTTAGAGGCGGTCAGCAACCTGAGGGATATGATTGGAACGTTGAGAAGCCAAGGATATGGTTGGGAGTGGGAGGCTTGGATGCCTAAAATCCCTTCATCCCTAGAGTGCAGGATGGCTTTTGACGGCAGGAACCTCTACATAGTAGCTGGCCTCTATACGATAGAGGTTCGAGAGCAGAAGACCCTTAACATGACGAAGTACGAACCTATCATGAAATTTGGGGCTTGGTTCATATACTCCATAGCGGTTACATTGGAGGAGTTGAGAGAGCCATATACCGGTATAACTGTCATGACACCTACATACACAACACCAATATACACACCTAGTACGATGACTACACATGAATACAGCACTCCCCCCGCTACGTATGAGACGCTAGCTTTCGGCAGATATGAGAGATCCACTCAAGGTGCTGAAGTTAGTTTCAGCACCTCACTGGCGCTAGCGGTGGCGATAGCGGCTTTAATCACTATAATAGTAGTAGTGGCGACATTTGCTATAAAAATGAAGAGATAAGGACTCCCTTAAAACTCTATGGCAACAAAGGTTTTAGTGTGCTCATAGCTTCCTTATTCCAGCTAGGATGAACGCTATTCCAACAAGGATTATGATGGATAAGTAGGGAAGGGACTCTATAACGCTTATTATATTGAATCCGTGTTGAGCTAGAAGGTGTACTGTTAGAGCAGAGCCGGTGAAGAGGTTAATGGCACCTACTACCGTGAACAATACCGCTAATAACCTAGATTTCACACCTAGACTGATCAGGTAGCCGACCATGTATGAACTGTGGAGACAAGCCAGACTAATACGAAGGCTCCGAACGCTAAGGCCGCACCTAGTAAGTCGGTAGCTTCGTATAAAGCAATATAGAGTAAATTGAATAAAGGAGGGATGCGAAGCCTGGAGATGCAAAGACTGCTCCAAAAACCTGCCTTAACCCCATGATCCCACTCTCCTCACTCTCTACGACAGGATAACCAACAACTCTTATGAATCTACATATAAATCTATAGAGAGAATAGAATAGGCTTCAAGGGTTGGCTCTATCTTTCAACGCGCATCAATTATCATGCTATAATTTCGTGGGTTGGTTCAGATGACTTCACGATATATTAGGGTTTAAGTGTGGAGAGTTTTTCGATTTCCTCTAGCTACGATATTATTAGGGTTTAGCTGATGTTCTAGTATTTCGGTGGCTTTGAAGTGTGTGGTTGTTGAGGAGACTTCTCAGGTGGGGTTTGATGTCCGGGGGTGTTGTAAGCGAGGTTGTTAGGAGTAGGGATTACTATAGGGGTGTTCTCGATAATTGTAGGAGTTACCTTGTCCATAGTGTGGTTAGCGAGGCTGGCCTTGTTAGGTGTCCTAGGTGTGGTAGGATTTACTCTAAGGCCAGTGTTCGGGATAAGTGCCCTTACTGCTACGAGACCCCGGTTGTAGAACTCTCGTACACGGAGTCTCTAAGCGAGGTTGAAGGCTACTGTTGGAACCTCTACGGCCACAACCTTGCCTTTATAGAGCTTCTAGCTGACGTAGCTAGGATCCTCTGCAGCAAGTTCAGGTGCAACTATAGTGATATCACGATCGAGCTCACACTACACCCTAAGGATGGCCTTGTGAGAGTATACCTGGTTAGAGGTGATCGTGGAGGTTTTGTAGTTGTAAGAGCAACAGGGCTAACCCTGGAGCTCCTAAGAGAGCTGGATAGGGTTGTAGAGAAGGCTATTGAGAGAGGAGAGCTACTAGAGAAAGCCGGGATAAGCCATGTAGCCATAGTGACAAGCTATGATATTGGTAGAACTCCGCAAAATACGTTGTAACATTAGGTAGATCCTAGAACGCTTCGAACTCGCCACTACAATGGTAGAATTTAACGTCTTTGAAGTCCCTAGCTAGCTCTTTAACGGCATCCTTAAACCCGTAGCTTGTAGCGAATATAGCATCATACCTCTCCCTTGTTAACTCGCTTTCAATAACCTTCCTAGCCTTAGCCTCGCTAATCCTCTCTATGAACTTTGTCTCAACTAAGCCACCTAACCTAGTCTCTACATAACCTCTACCCTCATGGTGTGCAGCAGTCCACCCTATATCAGCTATGGGGCCCACGTATATCCAGAGTGTTTTAAGCCTCCTAGGGACCTCGCGTTCAGCCAGCTGGGGGGTTCGGGTATAGTAGCTGGTTCCAAAGCCTAAGAGGAGCCCTGCTACGCCTACACCAGCTAGTTTGAGAAACTCTCTCCTCTCCGCCCTTACGCACCGGGTTTTAAATCAAAAGAGTCAAGCCTATATGCTATTCTGTAATTAGCCTTCCATAGGGTTATTGATTTGCGTGGATCAACGACTAGGCCTTCGATATCATAATGATGGCCTCCACACTATTAATATCAACCCTCCTCCTCCACTCCTCACCTATAACTACAATTGCAGCCACACCCTGTAGCTTCGCCCCTGCTCTATCAATAAACCTCTTCATAACAGTAAGAGTTAATCCTGTTTGAACAATATCATCTACTATGAGCACCCTATCGCTACCCCTCAAGCTCCCCTTAGGCACGTAGAATATGTTCTTCACCGTAGGGGGCTCCACGACGTGCTCCTCGATATACTCCATAACAGGGTTATCCTTGCTCCTCCTAGCCACAACAAGTGTAGCATCAAATGTTATAGCTATAGCTGTAGCCAAGGTTATACCCGAGGTTTCGGGGACGAGTATCTTGTTAACCTCCCTATCCTTAAACCTCTCGTAGAACTCTATAGCTAGGACCTTCAACATGTAGGGGTCTGATAGGATAGGTGTTAAGTCGAGGAGACCCTTAAACTCGCCTGCGCAATTCAAGGTAAGCTTAGCGGGATCTAGAACCCTCCTTAAAGCTTTCATAAGCTCAATAGCCTGCTCGTAACTAGGGACTGAGAGGCCGGATGAGTAGCGAGCAAGTAGAGTTTCATCAAAGCCAATCTCTCTAGCGAGCTGCTTATAAGAATAGGGGAGAAGCCTACGTGCAGCCCTTAAAGCTTCAACAACCAAGATCCTATACCTAAGCTTCTCAGACTTACTCCCACCTATAGGCATGCTCAACCTCCAAAACTCAAGGTTACCTCTAGGGGTTTAAAGCTAGGATTGCCTAAATAGGGTTTTGCGCTTCGAATACGGCTAGCAAGAGATGGGATCTCCTAAGGTTACTATGCTTAGCTCTTAGAACTCTTAGAGAATTCAAACTCGGGTTCTCCGAATCTTCTAAGACCTAGTTATCCCCCTAGGAGCTCCAGGTAACCTGGTTATAGTGGTGGTTTTAAGGATTGCATCTATCCTTGGATTGAACTCGGGTTTCTTCCAAGCTGTTCTAGGTGCTTTTCCACAACTAGTTCTACGTCCTCTTGGGATGTTATTGTGAAGGGTATTACATCTTTTATGGAGGGTAGTCCTGAGAGGGTCATTATAAGCCTGTATAACCCTATGCCAACTCCGCCTGTAGGGGGCATTCCGTACTCTAAGGCTCTTATGTAGTCTCTATCCATTGGGTGTGCTTCTACATCGAGCCCCGCTATCCTCCTTAGCTCCTCCTCCTCCTTGAATAGGCTGTATTGGAGGAGGGGGTTGTTGAGCTCTGAGTACCCATTTGCTATTTCAAGTCCTGCTATGTAGAGCTCGAATCTTTCAGCATAGTCTGGGTCTCCTCTATAGGGTCTAGCTAGGGGTGATATATCTCTTGGGAATAGTGTTACGAACGTTGGGTTGACTATGCTGGGTACTACTAGCCTCTCGAAGATCTTCTCTAGAATTTTACCCTTCCTCGGATCCCTAACCTCGACTCCCAGGCTTCTCGCTATCTCTAAGAGCTCCTCCCTACTTCTACCCCTAACCCTTGTTTTTAAAATACTCTCAATCGACTCCTCTAAGTTAACCCTCCTCCAGGGTCTGGTGAAGTCTACTACTCTAACCTCGCCCTCAGACTCGACTTCAACCTTGTAGTCTCCGTAAACCTTCTTCACAGACTCTGCTATGAGCTCCTCCGTTAAAGCCATCATGTCATTCCAGTCTGCGAAAGCCTGGTACGCTTCTAGCTGTACGAACTCAGGGTAGTGCGTTGCATCTATATCCTCATTCCTAAAGCATGCTGCTATCTCGTAGACCTTGTGGAGGCCTGCTACAACAAGCCTCTTAAGGTACGTCTCCGGGGCTATGCTAAGGTAGACTATCCTATCTAGGGCGTTAATCCTAGTCACGAAGGGTTTCGCTAAAGCCCCACCGTATATAGGCTGTAGTTTTGGCGTGTGAACTTCTACGAAACCCTTGCTATCCAGAATCCTCCTCATCTCCATCTCTAATCTATAGAGGTTCACTATAGCCCCTCTAACCCTAGAGTTCAACATTATATCAATGTACCTCTCCCTATACCTCTGCTCCGGATCCCTAACACCGAACTCGTGGAATGGTATGGGCCTCCAGGTTACAGCTAGGAGCTCCATATCCTCAGCTAAAACCGATATCTCCCCCCTCCTAGTCCTTATAACCCTACCCCTAACACCAATAATATCACCTTTATCTAGAACCCCCATTAGGAATCCTAGCCTAGGGTTGGCTTCAAGAGCATCCCTTCTAATAACAACCTGGATTCTCCCCGTCTCATCATATAAGTCTATAAATGTTATACCTCCATGACTCCTAACATGCCACACTCTACCAGCAACACTAACAACGTCATTCGTCTCATCGCCAGGAGCTAGGCTAGAGTACCTAACCCTAATATCCTCAGCTCTAGCTGTAACCTCAAACCTGTAAACTGAAACATATGGATCCAAACCCCTCTCAGCTAAAACCCTAAGCTTATCGAAGACATTAAACCCAGACACCCCTAAAGACCCCCAAGCGTCTAAGAATAATCTAAGCTTAAATTAGAATAGTGTTGAAGCATGTTGAGGAACACAAGCCTCCAATTATAGGAGCTCCTCCCCGCAGGGGGGAGGTACATTATATAATCTTAAAAACTCCAGAGTCGACATCTAAGGAAGGGGGGTGTAGTAGTATGTGCATGAAGGTTAGCGGGGAGGATATTGTATTGTATGATGAGGCTAGGAAGGCTTATAGAGCTAAGGATTTAGGAAAGCTTAGAAGTGTATATGAGAGGCTTATAGAGATAAACGCTAGCCAGGAGATAGTGTTTATTGTTAGTAAGATGATAGACGAGCTTGAGAAGAAGCTAGCAACAGCTAAGGTTTGAGGGTTGGTTTAGGATTTATTTTGTATACTTGCACCCTCATTCCTAGGCTTGCTAACCACTACTACCCCTCTTAGGTTTAGGGTTTCCAGTATTCTTTCTAGCTCCTCCGCTACGCTACCTGCATTTCTGTAATCTGTTATAGTGTACAGTGTAGGCCCCCAGCTTGACTGGGCTAGGGTTATGTTTTTAGATCTAGCCTCATCAACCACTCTGCTTAGGGAGCTCCTGTAAACACCTCCTTGGATTAATGAGAAGTAGAGGCCTGTACCCAGCTGAACCTCCCTGAGAGCCTCTAGAGCCTCCCTTAGATCCCCCCTGGCCACCGCTGAGGCTAGCCTCAGGGCCCCCCTACTCATATGGTATGATGCTTCTAAGCTGGGCTCCCACGGCTTCCCCATTATCTTGGGCTCCTCAACCTCGTTAAACCCCCTCTCCACACCGGGAGTTACCATGACGAAAGCCCAGTCCCCGGGTACTTCAAGTCGTGTAAGAGCTCTCGGCCCCAAAGGGCTTGGCGTCCCGGCATCCATAACAAATCCTCCTAGCTTGAATAACAGGCTTCCAACCCACGAGACCCTACCTCTGCCGAGCCTCACAGCTAGATCGAATGGATCCAATCTCAAACCCCTAGCATGCGATGCCGCGACTGCTACAGCTAGTAGCAACTGTGTAGTACTACCTAAACCCACATGTGCTGGTATAAGCTCTCTAGCCTCCAAGCACACACCCTCTATGCCGAGCACCTCTAAAGCCTGTCTCACGAGAGGCTCCCTAACACCGAAACCAACGAGCTCCAGTCCATCGCATCTCGACGCTTCAACAACAGCCCTCGGCCTATCAGCGTAGAAACCTAGACCACCCCACCTAACACCCCAATCTAAACCAGCGTAGTAGAAGCCAGCGTGAAGCCTACACCCAGTCCTAACAACGACGCCCATAGGCTCACCCGAGGATAAGCCTTGGAGAAGGAAAGTCTTAAACGCCAAGAGATATAAGGCTCCAAAAGCTAAAGAAAAGCATGGCGATGAAGCTGGTTTTAAGAGAAGACCCCATAGGGGATGAATGGGAACCCACGCCTGGAGCCCCATGTCTCGAGGACTTAGAGGTGCTAGAGGAGGAAGACATAGCTGAAGTTGAGGCAACCCTCTACACAAGAGAAGAAACAGTATACGATGTACTCCTAGACGAGCCGAGATACGAGGTGTACCTCAAAGTACAATCAACAATGCCCGGTGATTGTGTTAGAGTGCTAGAGCTAAGAGTAAAAGGGTGTGGAAAGGAGGGGGTGGAGCTGTTAAAGAACGCTGAGTGGCCTGAAGTAGCAAGAGTGGTAATGGAGGGGGATTGCGTAGAGCTAGTAGTACCGTCAGAACCACGAGTGAGGATTAAGAATGCCCTAGAAAAACTAGGAGTAGAAAAGGTGAAGCCCGTAGCATTCAGACCAAGCTACGACCCCAATACCTTGTGAAGAACTCTCATACTAGGATAAAAGGCGACTTCCTCCGCATACACCCTAAGCATCCAGCACCACCCACCCCTCATGGTAGGCTTTAATAGCATCATTTACCTCCATCTCCTCCTCTAACCCAGTCTTAGGATTTATAGCACGCACCCTCCTAGCTCTCCTCAGCGCATGGGGGCCTAGGATCTTGTTGTTCGCCATAGCGTACATGTAATCCGGGTTCAGAACGGATAGTATGTGTGTTGCTATAATCATGCTAACACCCTTATCCCTAAGATCGTTCAACACACTTGAGATAGAGATTCTAGACGCTGGATCCAGATTTGATAGAGGTTCATCTAGTACCAGGAGCTCAGGGTTACCTGCTAGAGCCTGGGCTATGAGAGCCTTCTTAGAGTTACCAGCACTGAGCTCACCCACACTCTTACCCAGCTCGCCTCTTAAGCCTACGAGATCTACTACTTCACCTACCCTAAGGGAGCCACCACCCTTGACTAGAACCCCATAGCTTATGAGATCTGGGAGGAGTGTGCCTCGGAGGGCCACATGATCTTCAAGTAACACCCCTAGCTTAAACCTCCTATCAATCCATACAACACCCCTATCAGGCTTCAGTATGCCTAGAAGCAGTTTAATCAGGGTACTCTTACCACTACCATTAGGAGCCCAGAGGACATTCATACCCCTCCTAAAGCAGAACTCAGCATCAGCGAAGACAATTGTACTCCCAAAACTCTTCCAAACACCCCTACCCCAAGCTATACACTCTCCTCCCACGCCTAACCACCCATAGGAGGACTGAGAGCATGATGGTCGCAATGGATAAAACTGCTATCAACGGTTTAATATGATCTGTATAAGCCCTTACAACCACAACAGTTACAGGTGGTGGAGCTTCATACACGACGGCTGCATTTCGCACCATTAATATTAGCATAAAGCAAGGGCCATTACAGTCTATCGCACCTTCAGGGTTAACATAGGATCTCTCATTAACATAGACCTTAACGAGGTCAATGAGATCCGGTCTCCTAACTTCAACAACAGCTACCTTAAAGGGTATTAGCATTTGATACATCTTATAGGCATAGTATGTTATGTTAACCAGAATATACCTCTCTCCAGGAGGACCGGGAGGTATGAGAGTTGGCGCTGACAAGAGATGCCTGAAATCACCTAGTGTTTGGAGGATAACTAGTGATAATAGTAGAAGTGCTATCGTGGATGAGAGGGTTTGAAGAAGTATTTTATACGCGAGCATCCCATCACCTCCTATAGGATATAAGTAGGTATAGGATAGCTGTAGAGACCAGGTACGTGGCGAGTGGTGCTAGTAGATTTTCCAAACCACCTCCCTCCATATACTCCAGGAGCCCCATAAGGGGGACGACTAACCTCATAGTATTAGATCTTGCTAAAAAGACTACGTACATGGCGATGACCATCACTATAACCACAGCCCAGTATATAGGGGGAGCTCTAATGTATGAGACTAGAGAGGATACGAGTAAACCAAGGACCATAATAGCTAGTGTTACATACAAGCCTATAGTGACAGTCCTACCGAGATCCCAGCCTAGCACGGAATAGTGTATGAATGCAAACCCTACACCCACAGCTATCAATAGAGGTAGCATTAAGGTTAGGAGGCTTAGGCTAACAGCTAAAAGTGATTTGGTAGGAGAGCTTGTATAAGCTATAGCGTAATCAACCTGCCTTCTCAAGGAACCCTCAGAGATGATGCTGGCAACAAGAGCGGTAAGAAGTACTGTTAGAAGCCAACTTAAGAAAACCCCCGTTACATCCGGTTGAGGCGTAAACGTTGTGTATCGAGGTTCAGGGATATTCTCGAGACTTGTAACGAGGCTTTCTGGTGATGGAAAGGTTTTCCCATAGGTAAATGTCATTGTGAGAGAGAAGAGGATGTAAGGTGGGATCAGAACTAGAAGTGCCCCGGCTATGAAAGTTATAGGTGAGATCTGTAGTAAAGCTATGTTCGCTTTAAAAACCTCCTTAAAGCCCATCGATACACCACCACCAAAACCCCTGATACAATACCTCCAATTACGGGGTAGAGGAAGTAGAGTAGACCGAAACCACCTACAACTCTAAGCTTCCCACCCTCCTCAGCTTCCAACATGAAATCCACGTAGCCAACTCTTTCCAGCAAATCATCGCTAATACCGAGTTCAAGCAGATACTCCCTGTTAACAAACTCTAGGGGGACCACAGCATGAACTCTTATCGGCAGGCTACCCTTATACTCCACAAAGAACCAGCTAAACGGATCCTTAGAGGTTATACTGGTAGCATTTGTTTTTATATCAACGGAGATGTACATTAACGGTGTTTTAAGCTCTAAAACATCAAATCTCCTAACGGGGATAAACCTACCGTCAGGGAGGTGTAGTAGATACTCCTCTCTTATAATCCAGTCAAAATCGACGTCCTGCTCGGATCCAAGGTATACTACGTCGACCTGCTTAAGGAGTAAATGCATTAATATGGGTTTAGGCTTAACAGGCCATACTATTAGGAAGGGTGAGAATCCTACAGGTACGTACTCACCCTTGAACCAGTTAAACCACTCAACATCCTTCCCGGAGAACCTAGCCTTTAAAACCTCAACGCCCCCGCTACTGATAAGAGCATAACCCCCCTCCTCTACTATAACTGAGAGGGTAGTATTCTTAACTATAAGACTAACCCCTCGATCAACAGCATATAAAGGCCTTAGGGATTTATCGTAGAATTTCACGAGCCCGTTTAACCTCCACTCTCTATAACCGAAGGTCTCTAGAGACCCCCTCTCGAAGTCCATGTATTGGATAATAGAGAGTAGCACGAACACTAGGAGGAACACCGTAATAGGTATATAGATGAATCTCATACCAATAATCCCCCCGAGAGTTTTATCGTGAGAGATAGCCAGCGCTATTCGTGAAACTACATGGTATATTCGCATACACGGAGGGATATCCATCTAAGAGTACTGGGGCTCCTAGTGATTCAAGCAATCCCACTTTAACCTTCACTCTACTTTCACCTCCATATCCGTATAAGGTTTGGAGGAGGTATTATTAATAACGCTTGGTTAGGATATTCAAGAATTATTTAAGCTATATGCTCGTGGTGTTCTTTGTTATCCAGTAAGCTTGGAGTAGAGGCCCCCTTAGGGCGGGATGGGCAACTGTTTTGCCATGGATCCTTATAGGTAACTTAGAACATTTACGTGTGAAGGTCTTCTCCACAAAGTGGCAGACGGTTTATGCGTTCAGATTAAATTGCTAGAATTACTGTAATCTACATAGGCTTGAAAATAGCCTTGATGTTATCCTTTAAACTTAAACTGTTACGAGTAAGAGTGGCGTTCTACTAGGGGGTTCTATGATATGCTCAAGAGCTCTCCGGTGTTTCTTTTACGTGTTAGAGCTCCTAGCTCTGGTACCTGGTTTAACGTTAATCCTAGCTGAGAGGAGCGTATGCTATTAAGTTTCATTCTAAGCTGTCTTCTTGCCTAGTCTCAGGTAGAGTCTTATTAGTTGTGCGTAGCTTCTCAACCAGTAGTAGGCCTCGTAGAGGCCCTCTCTCCCGGTGGCCTCAGCTTCAGCTATCACCTTTCTCGCTATCTCCTCAATCCTCCTCGCATCCTCCTCCGTGTACTCCCTGTAATCCTTGTTAAGCAGCCTCCTCAACTCCTCCTCGTCAGCCTTAGTGTAATACCTGCTCTCAGCCCCAGGGCTCATCATGAGCTCCCTAACAGATTTAAGGAACGCATCCCAAGGTATGCGACCCCCAGATGCTAGGAGAGCCATAACCCCTATGAGGTTCGTGTTAACAACGGCAGCCCACTCTCTAAGCTCCTTCCTCAATCCCTCAAGCTCATCTCTAAACTCTCTCCTCAACTCTCTAAGTTCTCCCCTAAACTCGTCCCTTAACCTAACGTACACTACAAGTATAACTATGATTAACGTTAGAGCCCATGAAGCTTGTGATATGGCTTGCAACGCTACCTGCACCAGCGTCTCCCAGACCACACGTCACACCTAACACGCTATCCCATCTACTACTATGTCTACAGAGCTTAAAATACACTCCTAACTCTGTCCCACCTTATCCCAGGATTGAGCCATGCCTTCCTAGAGCTCTTCACCATTATGATGGGCTTTTAGTAAATGGCTGATAGCATTTAGGGGTTAAGGGTTTCCATGGTTTTCTTCTGGGATTTCCCTGACTAGTTCTTCTACGTCCTGGTATTTGGATCTTACTAGTATGTAGTGTATGTTGTTCCAGTACTCGCCCCCTCTTTCTACGAGGTGCCTAGCGTTGGTTGTATGTTGGTTTTAACCTCTGCTAGTGTAACCCCCGTCTCTCCAGCTATCCTCGTAACATAGCTTGCTACCCTTCTCCGATCCACCGCCTCTAGTAGTCTTAGATCTAGTGTTGCTTTCAGTATGTCATGTATGACGCAGCCTAAGTACTCCCCATAACTCCTTCCAAGTTTGTATACGATCTTTGATGCTAGCTGGTACTCAAGCTCTGTTATGTTAAGATTAACTACCCCTAGCTTGAAGGGGAGCTCTACCTCCACCTCCACACCAGGGTACTCTCTATTAAAGGATAACTCGAATCTAACAGAGAATGATGCGACATAAGCTATAGTAACTCTTTCCTCTTTCTAGCTTGGTATTCTTCGCTTGTTCCTGCTGTTATTATCTCGTAGAGTATTGCTGTTTTGCCCGGTGTCGGTCTTAGTAGTCTTCCAAGTCTTTGTATGAACTGTCTTCTCGATGATGTTCCCGATACTAGTATTCCTATGTTCGCATCTGGTATGTCTAGGCCTTCGTCTCCTACTGTTGTTACTACTAGGACTCCTGTTTTTGCTGTTTTAAACGCTCTCAACACTCTCTCCCTCTCGCTC
>Ga0081478_138140_pt1 | contig 39998 bp, 34 predicted proteins | sample OctSprmetagenome_FD_70983 | JGI IMG/M metagenome (GOLD analysis project Ga0081478, IMG submission 70983) | Hot spring and microbial mat streamer communities from Octopus Spring Streamers, Yellowstone National Park, USA - T=80-84 v2 (version 2) | ecosystem: Environmental > Aquatic > Thermal... | reverse complement strand
TCTCCATGCAAGATAAGTTATAATAAATGCCATCAAGGTAATTCCAATTCCCATTATTGTAACCGCTATCTCCATATTTTTTTACCTCCTTATTCCATATAACTTTGATAACAGGAAAAACGCTATAAAAAGTTTAACAATTTTCCAGAAGAAATTTTGTAAGAAAATGAGTTTTACTTTCCATTTATTTTAGAGAATATAAAACATCTGACGGAGTTTTTCCTCCAAGTTCTGTTTTATCAAGATCTGAATCAAAACTTATAATTTTCAGACCATATTTTTCTGCAACAACGTATTGATATGCATCATCAAAATCAAGATTAAATTGTTTGGCTACCTCTACAAGTCTTCTAAAATCCCCCGGGAATAATCTCAATACATCTCTTCCCCCTTTAAAAATAACATCGCCGATAAATTAAGCAAAAACATAATATAATTTCCACCTAAACAATATAATACCTCAGTCTCTCCACCAATCAAGAGATTTATGTTGAAGTTCTACGGAGGAGAATTTGTTCCGGAGTTCCCTCAAAGCAACTCTCCATGAGAGTTCTAATTTTCCTTTTTTCTTCTTTTTATATTTTTTCAACTAAAAACTCTACAAAATCCTTTACCTCTTTTTGAAGATCGGGAGGTAATTTTTCAATTATCTCTTTCAATTCCTCTGACATCCTCATATCGATAATTTTATACTTATGAAATTTTAATTTCAATTGAGCAGATTGAAGGAAGAGAATTTGTCCCAAACTTTCTCAAAGTATTTCTCCGTTCGCAAATAAGTAAAATTCTAATTCTGAAGCAAAATGGAAAAATCAAGGTAGTATGAGAAATAAAAAACATAAGTTTTTTAGCAGTTTTATTTGATATTGAAGTAAAGGTTTTGAAAAAGGGATTCCGAACACAATCAGGAAAAACAACATAAATTTGAAATCATCACTAAATTTTAAATCATCTCCAAAATTTTTGTATGAGCAGAGTAAACAAAATTAAGGAGGAGATAAAGAAGGTTTTCAAAAAAGAGCAGGCGAAAGTTCTTATTGCTATCGTAGATATTGTAGATGAGACAGTAAAAGCAAAAGACTTCAACGAACTCAAAGAAATAGTAAGACAAATCGGGGTAAAACTATCTGAACTTATCCAAGCTCAAAAAGAAACTGACCAGAAAATAAAAGAACTCACAGAAGCTCAAAAAAGAACAGATCAAAAAGTCGCCGAGCTTGCAGAAGCTCAAAAGAAAACTGAACAGAAAGTTGCTGAACTCATAGAAGCTCAAAAAAGAACTGAACAGAGAGTTGAGGAACTTGCTCAGGTTCAAAAAGAAACGGAACAGAAAATCAAAGAGCTTACAGAAGCTCAAAAAAGAACCGAACAGAGAGTTGAAGAACTTGCGCAGGCTCAAAAGAAAACCGAAGAAGAAGTAAGAGAACTTACTCATCAAGTAAGAGCACTTACAGAAGAGATGAGAGAAATAAAAATGGAACTTAGAGATGTGAGAAGAGAACTCGGAGGACTTGGAAAATCCTTCTCTTATAGCCTTGAAAACGAAGCTTTTAGAATGCTACCAAAATTCCTCAAAGAAAAATACTCAATTGAAATTGAAGAAAAATTCATAAGGAAAGAAATTGGAGGGAAAGAGATAAACATTTTCGGTTTTGGCAAAAAAGATGGTAAAAGCATAATAGTAATCGGCGAAGCAAGGTCAAGAATTGATACCAAAGAAAAAATTGAAGAAGTTTTGCAAGATGTAGAGGAAAAAGAAAAAGTCGTAGCAGAGGAATACAAAGGATTTGATATAGTGAAAATTGTAATAACCCACTTTGCTTCAAATCTTTCTTTGGAGCTTGCAAAACAAAGGGGAGTTATAATAATTCAAAGCTTTGAGTGGTAAGATGAGAAATTATGGAATTCTGATGCTCAAAATATTTTTTTTGAATCAACTATTATTGTGACAGGTCCATAATTTACAAGGTGAATCTCCATCATAGCTCCAAATACTCCTCTTTTTACTTCCTTCCCCAATTCTGCTGAGAGTTGATTGCAAAAAGCATCATAGATTTTTTCTGCCCTATCTCGTGGAGCTGAATTCTCAAACGAAGGTCTATTTCCCCAACGAACATCACCATACAAAGTAAATTGAGATACAACAAGAACCTCTCCTCCTATATCTCTTATAGAATAGTTCATCTTACCTGATTCATCCTCAAAAATTCTCAAATTTGAAATTCTTTTTACCATGTAGGATATATCTTCTTCCCCGTCGTCTTTTGCAACTCCAAGAAGAACCAAAATACCCTTACCTATGGAAGATACTTCTTTGCCATCAACTAAAACCCTCGCTGAAAGAACCCTCTGAACAACAGCTCTCATAACAGAAAAATAAATAGTTAAAACATACCTCTGAAAAGAAAAATTAAAATTCTGAAAAGAAAAATTAAAATAAAGAATATGGAATTGACCGGTTAATTGGATTGACGGTGATAATTTAAGTTTATCAATATAAAAGATGAAAATAGAGGAATTAGAAAACCTAATTGGAAAATTCAAGCTTAAAATTCCACAAGAAACTCTCAAATATTTTGAAGAATTCAGAGAAGAAAGAGAAATGATGGTAGATGAAATTGAAGAAAAAGGTGTAAAAGATGAAAGAGTCCTTCTGGCAATGAAGCTAATTCCAAGACATATTTTTGTTCCAGAACAAATAAGAGAATTAGCATACAAAGACCATCCACTGCCCATAGGGAAAGAGCAGACAATATCCCAACCTTTCATTATAGCTCTCATGACAGAAAATCTGGAAATAAAAGAAGATCATAAGATTTTAGAAATAGGGACTGGATCTGGCTATCATACAGCAATCTTGGCTTCACTCGCAGGTGAGATCATAACTATTGAAGTATTTGAGGAACTGTCAGAAAAAGCAAAAAAAATTCTGAAAAAACTCGGATTTGATAATGTGAGATTTTTTGTCGGGGACGGTTCAGAAGGATTACCAGAATTTTCCCCATATGACAGAATCTGCGTATCAGCAGCTTCCCCTGATATACCTCCTCCACTTTTAGAACAACTCAAGCCAGGAGGAATAATGGTAATACCAATTGGAGATGAAAATGAGCAGGTTCTTAGTAAAATTATAAAAGAGGGAAACGGAAAAGGTTTTATAAAAAAAGAACTATGTGGATGCAAATTTGTAAAACTAAAAGGAAAATATGGCTTCCCGTAATACTTTTGTTCCCATTGATATTCTTTTTGATATTTTGTGGATATGGAATATACCACAAGGTACAAAAAGGAGAAACTTTACAGCAGATAGCAAAAAAGTATAATGTGCCAGAAAAAGAAATAGTAGAAGCTAACAAAAAAGGACCATTCAAATTTGATCCGCAGAAAATCAAAGAGGGAGATCTTATTTGGATTCCTCTTGATAAAGCCTCCGCCGAGATAAAAAGAGAAAATGAAGATGAACTAAAAGAAAAACCTGAACCCAAGGAAAAACCTGAACCAAAAGAAAAACTTGAATACCAACCTAAACCCACAAATACAAAAACACAAAACCAAAAGATAGAAGATAAGAACAATAAATATGAAGATAACAAAAATAATAAGGGTAGCGACAAAAAAGGAGAAACTGGAATTGGAACACAACTTATACAGCCAAAAGATAAAAAAGATTTTCCATCGTTGGCAAAAGTTGATATAAAAAAAGATAAAATAGCAAACGATAATAAGATAAGTTTAAAATTCATAAAACCAGTTCAGGGAAAAATAATCTCTGAATTTGGTCTGAGAAATGGTAGAATGCACAAGGGTATAGACATCAAAGCCCCCGAGGGAGAAAGCATAAAAGCGGCAGAGGATGGAGTTGTAATATTTTCAGGCTTCCTGAAGGGGTACGGAAATGTAATAATAATAAAACACGAAGGAGATTTCTTTACGGTATATGCCCACAATAAAGTAAATTTGGTGAAAGAAGGAGAATTTGTAAAAAAAGGTCAAGTTATAGGAAAGGTTGGAATGACCGGCAATGCCCAAACCCCACACCTACATTTTGAGATAAGAAAAAAAACAAGACCCCTTGATCCTACCGAATATATTCAAGAATAAAAATTATCTTTCAAATTGAAATTTTACCACAAAAGTAAATTAAAATTTAATGAAAGGAGGTAGAAAATATGGCTGAAAGAAAAATTCTTCCGATGATCCCCCTGAGGGATATAATTGCTTTCCCTCACATAGTCATGCCACTTATAGTGGGAAGACCAAAGTCAATCAGAGCTCTTGATGAAGCTTTGCTCTCTGATGATAAACTTATATTTTTACCCACACAAAAAAATTCACGGATAAATGAACCAAAAGAAGAAGATATATATCAGGTTGGAACAATATGCAGAATAAAGGGACACCAGAAAATTCCAAACGAGAACAGGAAGATAGTCGTTGAAGGTGTGCAAAGAGGAAAAATGGTAAGGTTTATAGACAACGGTGAATATCTTATGGCAGAAGTTGAGCTAATTGAAGAGGTAAATGCGAATTCACAAGAGGCAAAAACACTGTCAAAGGAAGTTATTGACCTTTTCAAATCTGTATCAAGGCAAATGAGAATATCAAGCGAATATATAGATGTTCTATACAATATAAAAAATCCTGCGGAAGTTTGCGATGTAATAGCTGCACAACTTGTAATTCCGCTTGAAAAAAAGCAGGCTATACTTGAAGAAATAGATGTTGTAAAGAGATTAAAGCTGGTCAAATCTATTCTTGAAGAAGAAATTCAAAACCTTGAGTCAGAAAGAAAATCAAGGGTAAGAGCAAGAGCACGGGGTGAATCGAGTGGAATAATGGGACAAGGAGATTTCATTCAAGACGAGTGGAGGGAGGAAATAGAAGAACTTGAAAGAAGAGCCGAAGAAAAAGACCTCCCAGAAAGAGTAAGAGAAGTCGTTATGAAAGAAATAAGAAAATTAAAGCTCATGACCCCCCTTGCAGCAGAAGCGACTGTTGTTAGAAACTATGTCGATTGGCTCCTATCTTTACCTTGGACAGAAAGAAGCGAGGAGAAACTTGATCTCAAAGAAGCAAAAAAAATTCTTGACGAAGACCACTGGGGGCTCGAAAAAGTAAAAGAAAGAATAATAGAATATCTTGCTGTCAGAAAATTAGCAGGACCTTCAAAGGCACCAATACTGTGTTTTGTCGGACCTCCCGGGGTTGGGAAAACATCCCTTGCAAGATCAATAGCAAGAGCAACTGGAAGGAAATTCGTAAGATTATCTTTGGGAGGAGTTAGAGATGAAGCAGAAATAAGAGGGCACAGAAGAACATATATAGGAGCTCTACCTGGGAGGATAATACAGATGATGAGAAAAGCCGGAACAAAAAACCCAGTTTTTTTACTTGATGAGATAGATAAACTCTGCTCAGACTTCAGAGGAGATCCCGCGGCTGCGCTTCTTGAGGTTCTTGACCCAGAACAGAATCACTCATTCTTAGATCACTACATAGATATTGAATATGATCTTTCAGAGGTTTTCTTTATATGCACCGCAAATACTACGTACACAATCCCACCCGCATTACTTGATAGAATGGAAGTCATAAGAATCCCGGGGTACACGGAACACGAAAAATATGAGATAGCAAGAAGGTTTCTTGTTCCAAAGCAAGCAAAAAATGCAGGATTAAACGAAGATACTTGCGAATTTACAAAAGATGCTCTATATAAAATAATAAGGGAATATACAAGAGAAGCCGGAGTAAGAAACTTAGAAAGAGAAATAGGAAACGTCATAAGGAAGATAGCGAAAAAAATAGTTGAACAAAACTTAGACCTGAAATCTAATCCAAAATTCATAGTTAATGCAAAAGATGTTCAGAAGTTTTTGGGTCCCCCGAAATTCAAACCTTCAGATATTGATACAAAGCCACTTGTAGGCGTAGCCCGAGGACTTGCATGGACAGAATTCGGAGGAGAAGCGCTTATGATTGAAGTCTCAATCGTTCCCGGAACAGGAAGGCTAACTATTACAGGAAAACTCGGAGATGTAATGCAGGAATCTGTAAAAGCTGCAATATCTTATGTGAGGTCAAGAACAAAAGAGCTTGGAATAGACCCGGAATTTTACTCAAAAACAGATATACATGTTCATGTTCCAGAAGGAGCGGTTCCAAAAGATGGACCATCGGCAGGTATAACAATTGCAACCGCCATCATATCATCTCTTACTAAAATACCAGTAAGACCCGATGTAGCTATGACGGGAGAAATAACATTAAGAGGTAGAGTTCTTCCGATAGGCGGTGTAAAGGAGAAATTACTCGCAGCACACAGGTATAAAATAAACAAAGTAATCTTACCGAAGGAGAACGAAAAAGACCTTGAAGAAGTTCCAAAAGAGATACTCAAACAACTCCAAATAAAGTTTGTAGAGCACATGGATGAGGTTGTAGAGTTCGCTCTTGATGCTCCTCCAGAGAAAATATGGAAAGGTAGAATAGGAATTGGTGAAGAGATTTCAACACCGCACTAATTTTTTGAATAATTATTTTCTCAATTAATTTTCTTTTATTATTTTTATATATATGCCGAGGTGGCGGAATTGGTAGACGCGTCGTCTTGAGGGGGCGATGGGGTCAAATCCCCGTGCGGGTTCAAGTCCCGCCCTCGGCACCAAAATCACAACTTATCACCAACAAAACATCTGCACGCATAACACAAAAACTTAGAGCATTTGACGAGAAAAATCTCAATAAGTCCTTGAGCTTCTATCATATTCAAATTCCTCAAATTCAACGATTTTTTCGCATACCTTATTATTCTGTTTTCCTCCTCAGGAGGAAATGAAGAAAAGTAATTTAGAACTTCATCTTTTTCATAGTGGTCCAGAAGGTAAGGAATAAATACATTTACTATTACGGTTTTTAACCTACCCTCCCCTAAACCTGGAAAAGAAAAAGAATTTTTCCAAGCTTTAAAATCTGATTTCCTCTCAAATAGTTCTTTTACAACTGACAAAAAATCCCTTTTTGATATTTCATAAAGTATGTTCAATCTAAATTTAGGATGGTTTTGCGGGCGTCCGGGATGAATTTTTAATTTTTTCAACTCATCATCAGATATTTTATCAAAACTCCCCTTATCCATTCTTTTGACTAACTCCAAAGGATACTTTCTTGCAAAGTTAAGCATAAAGTTTTTATATCTTTCGTATCCAAGAGCTTCCGATATGAACTCCCACAAAGCCTGCTCATCTCCTACCTCCTTTATCCTTTCTTTCTGCCTTTGAGCTTTTCTTAAAAGCCTTATTTGAGCAAAACGTAAAATTTCCTGCCTTTTTATGTTTTCGTTTAATTCGGCACAGAAAAATTTTTTATCTTCGTTGAGATTTGATATTCTATCAAGAGATATAACGACTCCCGGCAATTTAACATCTTCTTCACCAACAACATGAATTCTGACGGATGAAAATTCAGGATTTTGATGGTGTTTATGCTCAAACCAATCAGAAGATTTGAGATGGCATTCTACATCCCCCTCTATCTTCACCCCATCAACAAACACAACAGCATTTTTAAAATCAGGACCAATTCTGCTTTTCAATCCAGAAAATGCGACATATATTTCCCTTTCACCATCATATATTTTCAGTCCGCTGGCACTTTCCCAAAATATTTGAATTTCCTCCTCAGATGAGAAAAATTTCATTCATTAAAAATTAAGTTTTACCAATTTTTTGTTCTTCTTAACAAGAGAAATAAAAATATAAAGATAAAAGATAACAGGAATAAATAAAAAATAAAGATAAAAATTTACATCCTTTTTTTGATTTTTAAATATGATACCAATAAGGGATGAAAATCCTTCTCGGACATTTCCCTTGATAACTTTGATTTTGATTCTATCAAATTCAATCATATGGTTATATGAGTGGTATATCAGCTGGGGCGGAGAATTTTTCTTTGAAAGGTTCATAAGGGAATTCGGTCTTGTCCCGAAAAACATTCCAGATAACCCAAAAACTCTTATAACTCATATGTTCCTGCACGGTAGTTGGTTTCATATAATAAGCAACATGTGGGTTCTCTGGATATTTGGAGATAATGTTGAGTATGTGATGGGTAAGTTAAAGTTTATCTTGTTTTATATTTTGTGCGGATTAGGAGCAGCAGCTTTGCAAGTTATCGTAAGCTTGATATTTGGCGGTGAAGAAACCCCGATGGTTGGAGCAAGCGGAGCTATAAGCGGAGTACTTGCAGCATATATGAAATTTTTTCCCGGAGCAAGAATTGTTTCGCTTGTTCCATTTTTCTTCTATATTTATTTTGCTCGCATCCCAGCATTAATATTTATAGGTTTCTGGTTTATAAGCCAGATAATAAATGGAGTTTTATTTTTGCCATTCTCTGGACTTGGCGGTGTAGCTTGGTGGGCTCATATAGGTGGTTTTATTTTCGGACTCTGGTTAGCCCCCAAATTTGCTGATATAACAAAACTAAAAACAAGAAAAAGAATAAGAATAATTAGAATAAACTGAATAATATGAACAAATGAAAAACAATAAAAAAATGACAAAAAACAAAAACCAGCTGAAAACAAAAATTCATAAATCAATAAAACTTAAAAAGTCTTTAATATCTGAAATCGTTCCAAATGAGAAAACACGCAAAGATGGTTCTATTTTCTTTACAAGAGATGACAAAACTTTTCCGGGACCTACTTCACAAAAAGAATGAAAGCCATTTTCCACGAGCTTCTTTACTGCTCCCAAAAAATTTACCTTTTGTACTATTCCGGAAAGCAAGGTTTCTTTTATATTATCTTCTGAATAAAATTCCAAGGTGTGAGCAGAAATGACGGGAAAATTCAATTTTTTTATTTCGATTGAACTCATAATTTGAGATAATTTTTCACGAGCCGGTTCCATAAGCGGACAATGAAACGGAGCAGAAACTTTCAAGGGAACAAATCTCACTTTCAAAGATTTTAATATCTCGCTGAAAATTTTTATTCCTTCTGATTTACCGGAAACAACAACCTGGTTTTGCGAATTTATATTTGCAATCCACACATCCTTTATCTGGTGGTTTTGCAGTAGATTTTCAACTTGGTCAGTATCTGCCATAACGGCAAGCATAGCGCCCTCCCCTGGCGGAACGGCTTCCTGCATAAATTTTCCTCTCGCTCTCACAAGTTTCACTCCATCTTCAAATGAAATAGCACCAGCAGCACATATTGCTGTGTACTCCCCTAAACTGTGCCCTAACCCAACTACTAAATTATTTATATCAACCCCAATTTTTTTGAGCTCCTCTTTTATGAACTGGAAAAGAGCAAAACTTAAAGTAAAAATTGCAGGTTGAGCATTTTCAGTAAGATTCAATTTTTCCTCAGGTCCTGAAAACATAATTTCAGAAATATTATCTCCTAAAACTTCGTCAGCTCTTTTTATAAAGTAAGATACCAAAGCAGAATCCACACAGTCTTTTCCCATTCCTACAAATTGACTACCTTGTCCCGGAAACAGGAAAACAATTTTTTTAGAGTGGGATATTTCCATGCTTTTTAGGTGGGAGTTTTTCTACTTTGTCTTCCAACGCTTTCAAAGCAGTAGCTATTTTTTTTCTTACATCTTCTGGTCTTATAACATCATCTATGAAACCCAAAGATGCAGCTTTCCAGGGATTTGCAAATTTCATTTTGTATTCTTCTATGAATTTAGCTCGCGCTTCTTCCGGTTTTTTTGCAGATTTGATTTCTTTCCTAAAAATTATGTCAACAGCTCCCTCAGGTCCCATTACAGCAATTTCTGCTTGTGGCAAAGCAAAAACAACATCTGACAAAAGATGTCTTGACCCCATCACCACATATGCTCCTCCATAAGCTTTCCTCATTATTAAAGTTATTTTTGGAACTGTTGCTTCTGCATACGCATAAAGGAGTTTAGCTCCCCTTCTTATTATTCCGTTATGCTCTTGCGCAATTCCCGGAAGGAATCCAGGAACATCAACAAATGTTATGATAGGAATGTTAAAGCAATCACAAAATCTTACAAACCTTGCAGCTTTTTCAGAAGAGTTTATGTCAAGGCATCCCGCAAGATGCGCAGGATTATTCGCAACTATTCCCACAACTTTTCCTCCTATTCTTGCAAAACCAATTACTATATTTTGAGCAAAATCTTTCTGAACTTCAAAGAAAGAATCCCTATCAACAACAACATTTATAACATCCCTTACATCAAAAGCTATATTTGGGTCCTCAGGAATTATAGATTTTAACTCTTCTGTTGACCTATTTTCAGGATCTTCTGATGGCACAAATGGGGGATCTTCAAGATAGTTTCTTGGAAGATAGGAAAGCAGTTTTCTTATTTTTTCTATACAATCTTCATCATTTGCTGCAATAAAATGAGCAACACCAGATTTTTCCATATGAACTTCTGGACCGCCCAACTCTTCTTTTGTCACTTCCTCAAATGTTGCAGCTTTCACAACATCAGGACCAGTTATGAACATATAACTTGTTTTTTTGACCATAAAAATAAAGTCTGTTACGGCAGGAGAATAAACAGCTCCACCTGCGCAAGGTCCCATAATAGCGGAGATCTGTGGTATAACGCCTGAATACCTTACATTTCTCAAAAATATATCCCCATATCCTCCCAGCGAAAGTACTCCTTCTTGAATTCTGGCACCACCTGAATCATTTAGTCCTATTATTGGAGACCCCGTTTTTGCAGCCATGTCAAAGATTTTGCAAACTTTTTTTGCGAACATCTCCCCGAGCGATCCCCCAAAAACTGTAAAATCTTGCGAGAAAGCAAAAACTAATCTTCCATCTATTTTACCGTAACCAACTATAACTCCATCTCCTAAAACCTTTTTGCTTTCCATACCAAAGTCTGTTATTCTATGTTCAACAAACCTATCTATTTCTTCAAATGTTCCTTCGTCAAATAGAAGGTTTATTCTCTCACGAGCTGTAAGTTTTCCCTCGCTGTGCTGCTTGTCTATTTTGTCTTTTCCACCAGCTTCAAGCAAAAGAGCCTCCTTTTCCAAAAGTATTTCATACTTTGTTTTTTTAGTTTTTTCGTCTTTCATCATACAATTTACCTCCTTTTTACCAGAATTATAGAGTTTTAGGAATTCACAAAAGTTTTTGTAAATTTTGAAATTTTATATTCCCACGTTTGCAAGGTGACTGCAAAAATAGAAAATATAAAAGTTAAGCCCTACAAAGTTCTACTATGAAAATAATTTTGCTCTTGGGATTAGTTTCTTTGTTTGCAGATATAACATATGAGAGTGCAAGAAGTATATCCGGTCCATTTCTTGCAAGCCTAGGTGCAGGTGCATTTTTGATATCTTTCGTAGGAGGATTAGGAGAATTCATAGGATATGGTCTGCGAATATTTGCAGGATATATATCAGATAAACTAAAAAATTATTGGTGCTTGACAATTTTAGGATATTTTGTTGGTCTTTTCTCCCCTCCCTTGCTTGCATTCTCACCAAATTGGCAATTCGCTACCACACTAATTTTAGCAGAAAGATTTGGAAAAGCTATAAGGAGTCCCGCAAGAGATACGATTTTATCTTTGGCGTCAAAAAAGTTGGGATACGGTAAAGGTTTTGCAATACACGAAGCATTAGATCAAATAGGCTCAGTGGCTGGTCCCTTATTTATTTCCTTTATATTGGCAAATTTCGGGTACAAGCCTTCTTTTCTTATACTTTTTATTCCTGCTATTTTATCTTTTTTACTCCTCATATCAGCTGAAAGAATCTACAAGAAAATATATAAAGACGAAAATTTGAAAGAAGAAAAGGAAGCAAATCACATATCAAAAATTAAGAAAAGTAAAGAGTGGAAGAAAATACCAGTCATTTTATTTTTTATTTTTTCTGCCATGACTATTTTTTCTGCTCTCAACTTTCAGCTCATATCTTATCATATGAAAGTAAGCGGAGTCAAAGATCACATCATTCCTCAACTCTTTGCATTAGCTATGATAGTAGATGCAATATCAGCAATACCGATTGGATTGATTTTTGATAAATTGAAAGATAGATGGAAATTATTAGTTCTTTGTGCTATGCCGATATCTGCCACAATTTCAAACATACTTATTTTTTCAAAAAGTTTTTACATAGGTTGTTTAATTTGGGGTTTTTATATGGGAATGACAGAGAGCGTAATGAGGTCAGCAGTAGCTCAAATAACACCAGAACAAAAAAGAGGAATTATGTTCGGAATTTTCCATACAGTGTACGGGATATCTTTTTTAGTTGGGGGTTCAGTTTTTGGTAAAATATATCCAGATATTGGGAAAATACTGACTTTGGTTTTCGTATCCCAAATACTATCTTTATTTTTTCTCTTTTTGACTATGCTCTCCCTAAATACTCGTTCGTTTCAGGATTGACCTTTATTTTCTCGCCTTTTTTGACATGTAAAGGGACATAAATTACTACTCCGTTTGACAAAGTTGCAGGTTTCACTCCGCCTGCCTCTGTATCTCCTTTAACTCCCGGAGGAGTATCAACAACCTCAATCTCAACAACTTTTGGGAGCCTTATCGCAACCGGGGCTTGATTTACTACGATTATCTGAAATTCTATTCCCTCTATAAACCATGGTGATATATCTTCAACTGCTTCTCTTTTGAACCTATACTCTTCATAAGTTTGAGAGTCAATAAAAACAAATTCATCACCATCAGAATACAAAAATTTAGCATACCTTAAACTTGCATCGGGAGATTTCAGCTCATCAGATGAAACGAATGTTCTTTCTATAACTTTCCCTGTCACAGTTTCTTTGAGTTTTGTTTTAACATGAGGCTGTCTTTGAGCTACTTTCTGCCTTTCTACTTCAATAACTTCATATATTTTACCTTCAAGTTCCACGAACATGCCCGCTTTAAGATCTCCTGCCCTCATACAGAAAATTTTTAATAAAAGTGTTTTTAAAGTATGAAAAGGTAGAAAAATAAAATAATTGTCCAACAAAAAGATCAAAATCTTACTATATGAATTGGGTTATCTGAAACTGATATTTTGAATGTGTAAGGATTAAGATTTACCCAAATTTTCTTTTCAAGCTCAATTTCAAGTAATGGGACTTTTGCAGGTTGAAATACTATCTCAACCTCTTTTCCAAAAGTTTCCTCTCCGTCAACAAATACTTTTGTTATTTCAGATGAGACTTTCAACTCTTTTGTTTTTTTCCATTCGCAAGCACCAGAAAGAGATTCAATGGGCTGCCCCAAAAATGGGAATAAAAAAGTTTCTTTGAGCTGTTTTTGAATTTTCTCAAGTTTTCGTTTTTCTTCTTCTTTCATTCCTAACGGGACACAGTCGTGAAGTTCAAATTTTTTTTCTTGTCTCAAAATAACAAGCTTTAAACTTTTTTTATTTCTTGATGTAGTATCTATTATATTTGTGAGAAAATTAGAAATCCTTCTTGCCTGAGCTTTAATCTCCTCCTCCTTGAATATCGGTATTTTGGGGAATATAAGACCAAAAAATAAAGCTATAATTGCTACAACTACTGAGATCTCAATAAGGGTAAAAGATTTTCTATACTGCTGAAATCGCTTACTCTGCTGAAATATCATCAGCGGTTCCGAGAGTTTTATCTGGTCCTGGGGATTTTAGTGTGAAAGTATTTCCATCTGAAACATAGTAGTAGTCAGAACCCCACGGGTCTTTTGGTATTTGTTTGCCTTTGAGATATCCACCGGAAACCAAAGCTTGTAATCCCTCATCTGTTGTCGGATATCTTCCGTTTTCCATCCTATAAAGTTCAATAGCTTGCTGTATCATTGTAATTTGAGTCTTGGCTGTTCTTTCTCTTGCTCTCTCAAAGTATCTTACAACATTTATTCCAACAAGTCCAGCAAGCAAACCTATTATAAGAACAACAACCATTATTTCTATTAAAGTGAAAGCCCGTTTTTGTTTTTTCCTTTCCTCTTTTACCATACCCATATATATAAAATTATTTTTTCATCCAAAGAAATGCTAAATTTCAAGCATTATTAATTAACCCAAGTGTATAAACATGAATATAATCATGTCGTAATTTACCGATTCAAATATGAATCTGATGCAGGCAAAATTTCCACATTAAAGGACCAAGAATTTAAAAGAGTTGAATTAAAAATATGCTGTAAAAGGATTAATTAGAGGATTAATTAATTATTTATTCACCGCCAAGGTGCTTTTTGAGGAAATTGACCATCATGCCCCACGCATCTTTTGCAGATGGTTCATGGTAAACCTCAGGTCTTTTTTCATTCAGAAAAGCATGATTTACGCCCGGATAGACCTTGAGTTGTACTTCAACTCCGTTTCGCCAAACTTTTTTTGCAAGTTCAATAACATCATCATTGTTTACGAACTCATCTTTTTCCGCGAGAATAAAGAATATTGGTATCTTTATATTTTCCGGTTTTATTGGAGCAAGTTGGGGGAGTCCATAAAATGGGCAAGCCGCATTCAAAATATCAGAGAAAATGGAAGCAAAATACATCGTCAAAGTTCCTCCACAACAAAATCCAATTACTCCAACCTTTTTTGGAGAAACTTTATCTAAACTTTTAAGATATTCAACTGCAACTTTGAATGTATTTGATACTTCCTCAAGGCGATTTTGGAACATATCTGTCATAAGCTGACCCGCATCGTTAGGATTATCTACAACTTTACCTTTGTATAAATCTAATGCCAGAACAGAAAAACCTTCTTTTGATAACCTATCTGCAACTCCCTTTATTTGTTCATTCAATCCCCACCATTCATGTAAAACTACAACAGCTGGCGCTCTCTTACGGGGAACAGAAAAATATCCCATAATCTCTACACCATTCTTTTGAAACTTTATATCTTTTCCCATCGTAATTCCACCTCCTTTCAGTTTTTGAATTCTATTCTAACGAATAGAATTGTTTTTTTGGAATTTGCGAAAATTTTATCACTATTTACACACTAATGCAAATCTTCCAAGAGCATTTTTATTTTTCATTTTTGAGTGAGCATCAATGGCTCTTTCAAGTGGGAATTCTTCTGAAATAATTGGTCGCACTTTACCCGACTCAATAAGTCGGAAAAGATTTTGAAGCTCATTCTGATTTATTCCTACCGAACCTTTTAATTTAAGTTCTCTCAAAATAACCATTCCCGGATTAAGAGAATATCTATCTACCTTTATATTTCCTATAAGAACGAGTGTTCCGCCCAATTTCAGACTTCTTATAGCTCCTTCAAGCCCGATGGAACCAGTATTTTCTATCACGACATCAACCCCTCTTCCTCCTGTTCTTTTCATCACCTCATCATTAAATCTCATATCTTCTGATAAAATCACTTCATCTGCTCCGAACTCTTTCAGTTTTTCAATCTTGCTTTTTGATGAAGTTACAGCTAAAACATATGCCCCAGATGATTTTGCTATTTGGATTGCGTGCAAACCAACTCCTCCGCTTGCTCCCGTTATAAGTACAACATCGCCAGGTTTAACTTCCCCCTGATGAACAATTGCTCTATATGCCGTTCCGACCGCACAAAAAATTATAGAAAGTTGAGAATAAGACAAAATTTTAATAAGATTTTCTGGAACCTTCACAAAAGCAGACCAGTGAGCTTTGATATATTCGGAGTATCCACCTGGCATGGTATGAACAAACCTTCCTGCTCTTGTGCAAAGGTTATCTTTTCCAGAAAGACACAACTCACATCTTCCGCAAAACGGTCCGTGCCTTGATATAACAATATCTCCCTCTGAAAAGGGAGGAATATCTGTGTTACCAACTTTTACCTTTTCAACAACACCACATATTTCATGTCCCGGGACTGTTGGCAGGATCGTATATTTGAAACCTCCTTCTATGTCTATTATATCTCTATAACATACACCACATGATAAAACTTTTACAAGAACTTCTCCGTCCACAAGTTCTCCTATGTCAAATTCTTTGAATGATATTCCGTCATACCCGAATTTTTCAAGAACCCATGCTTTTGTTTTCATTTCAAAAAGTATAATCCAAATAGAAGGGAATGAGATTTATTCGCTATTTTTTATTTTTCGTTTTTGAACTTCTCCTCCATTCTCCCTCTCCTTATCTATCCCATCTGAATATTTATTATTTGTATGTGATGAGTTAGTGCCATTCTCTTCTTTATTCTCTTCCTGTTTATACTTCTCTTTTTTCAGATGAAGGTAATATTTAATTTTTTCTTCCGAATAGCTTATTCTTGGGTGATAAAATTCAATTAGTGTTTCAATAGTTGCTGATTTTATTTTATTGAGTTGTTCAAGCGTTATTGGAGCGTTGTCAAATTGCCTCATCTCCATCTTCTTTTCGATCACTCTCTCAACAATTTCCGCTATCTTATCAGAAGTTATTTCTTCAAGTGATCGCAAAGCTGCCTCACAAGAATCTGCTATCATTACTATAACAGTTTCAACGCTGCGTGGAGATGGTCCGGGGTATCTTACTTCAAAATTAGGATTCTCTTCCTCTGCAGCTTTGATGAAAAATTCAGGATAAGTTGTTCCATGATGTTCTCTTATAAAGTCTATTATTCTTTCTGGAATATTGTATGACCTTGCAAGCTTCACGCCATCTTCAACATGCTTTATAATAACCTTTGAGCTCAAAGGAGGATTTATTTTGAGGTGTTTTTCTAACCCTTTCAGATTTTCTATAAAGTATGCAGGTCTTATTATTTTTCCCACATCATGATAAAGAGCTGCACATCTTACAAGTTCTGCATTCACGCCTAACTTTTCCGCAACAGAAGAAGCAATATCAGCAACAAATAGTGAATGATGAAATGTTCCAGGTGCTCTCTTCCTCAGCTGAACTAAAAGCGGATTTTCAAAGTCTTGTAGGTCAAAAAGATAAAATGGTGTAAGAATTCTGAAAGTTCTTTCTATAAAATATATCAAACCAACTGATATAAAGGGAGAAAATAAAGAAGAAAACAAAAAAAGGAAAGATTTAGAAAATCCGTTTTCCAATATGAATATCAGAAAAGTTCCGCACAATCCGTAAAATACTCCAACTTTAAAAAGAGAAATTCTTCTTCTCGCCTTTTTGAGGGAAATTAATACGACAAAAGAGCAGATAAACCAAATAAAAGAAAGTGAAAAGTCTTTATGTATAAAATAAGAGACAAGTGAAACAAAAGATGATGTATAAATTGTTTTCTTCTCACCAATAATGTAGAGCAGAACAGAAGGTAGAACGAAAAATGGTATGGCAAAAATGAGAGAGTTTTGAGGGAAAAACTCAAAATCAATTCTGCTCTGAATTTTTGAGAAAAAATATACTACAAGCGAAAAAATCAAAAAAGTTAATAAGAAAACTATTTTCTCATTATCTTGAAATTCTCTTAAAATGAAAAAAGATGAGAGAAAAGAAATAAGAAACGCAAGCTTTATGTTCCTTATATTTCCATCAATATCAAAACTAAAAATAGAAAATATCGCAGATGACAATAAAAGCAGGATAATATAAAAGTACCTCTGTAAAAATGATTTTATCATAAAGTTTGAAAAATATATTTTAAAACATGAAGAAAAAAGAAAGGAAAAATAAAAAAAGATAAGGGAAAAATAAAAAGATAAAGGAAAAATAGGAAAATAAACCAACAAAAAAATTGCGAAAAAATTGCTAAGATTTACGTATCGTTTTGAAATATCTATATCGTTATTATTCTAAACTTATTTTTTAAAGGGGGTTGTCAGAATATGTTAGAGATATTTGTAGCAACGCAAAATATTGGCAAGCAAAAAGAAATAAGAGAAATATTGAAAATAATATCAAAAGATATAAAGAGGGAAATAATACCTATTTTTCCATCTGAAAAGGAAAAAGTCCCAGAGGAAGGAAAAACTTATTTTGAGAACGCATACTCAAAAGCTATATGGTGGATTGAAAATAAAAAAGTAAATATTCCTGTCCTTTCAGAAGATTCAGGTCTTGAAATTTTTGCTCTCGGAAAATATCCCGGTGTAGCATCTTCTATTGTACCGCACAGAGATTCAACAGATAAAGATAGGTGTCTTTTCATTTTACAGAAAATGAAAGGAATATCTAAAAGGGACGCAAGATATGTATCCTGGGTTGTCTTAGTTTTACCCCAAGAAAAATACTGGATAGCAGATTACGGTGAAACTTATGGAATAATAATAGATGAGTTAAGGGGTGAGAATGGATTTGGTTATGATCCAATCTTTTTTTCAAATGACCTCCAAAAAACTTTCGGAGAAGCAAAACCGGAAGAAAAGAACCTCGTATCACACAGAATGAGAGCTATTTCAAAACTTAAAAAAGTTTTTGAAAAGCTCTGATAAAGAGAATAGAAAAGCTTTAATCAAAAACAGGAAATGAAAAATTAAGGAATGAAAAAAATAAGGACATTCATAGGAATAAAAATTCCAGATAAAATATCTTCAGAAATATTCAATTTCAGTTCAAAAAAGTTCAAAAGTATAGGAGGGAAGGTAAAACTTGTAGAGAAAGAAAACATACACATAACTTTGCTATTTTTAGGAGAGGTAGAAAATGACAAAATAAATCAGATAATAGACGAGCTAAAAAAAATAAAATATGAAAGTTTTATAGTTTCCGTAAGAGGTGTAGGGGCTTTTCCATCGCCTGAATTTCCAAAAGTCGTATGGATAGGAGCAGAAAGCGATAAAATAATCAGACTTCACGAAGAAATAAAAAATCGCCTTAAAGAATTTGTGAAAAAAGATGAATCAAAACCATTCACATCTCACATAACGATAGCACGAATAAAATCGGAAAATATTTCAAATGAGGTGAGAAAAATTTTGAGTGAAAATAAAGATATAGAATTTGGAAAGTTTCAAGTAAATGAATTTTCTTTGTTTGAAAGCAAACTCACACCCCAAGGTCCGATATACAGAATATTAGAATCTTTTAAGTTAGACTAAACAAGTTAGATTTAGTTAGTTAGATAATTTTATATTAGAGTTAAAGTAAGTTTTCTGGTTCTGTATATATAGCAGTAATTATTGGAGTATCGCGGAGTGTAAATTTCCTTGCAAGTGTTCCCCTCAACTCCATAACAAGGTCCTGAAAGACTTTGAGATCGTCTGTTTCATATGCAACTATAAATTCTTGGTCATCTATTCCAAAAGAATAAGCAAGAAGCTGTTTTACCTCCTTGTATTTATTCCCTACCCTTATGTGTTCCATCATCATCTCTTTTCTTTTTTCAAACTCTGTAAGATACCATTCCGAGGTTTTGACGAAAGGATAAACCACAAGATACTTTTTTCTCTTTGTATTCCCTATAATGGCATAATCTTCAACTGGTATTCTTGAACTATATTGAGATTTTCTTATTATCCCAGAAAAAATATTTGAAATTGAACTTCTAATTCCCAATGATGTTCTCATAATAGCTGAGACTCTTTTTGCGAGCTTGTCAAATTCTCTGTGCATGTGGAAAATAAGAATATTACAATCTTTCCTTATACCATCTGTTGAGTATGTAACTGTAAAGAATTCTTCTGATATAAGCGAAGATATAAACTCTTTTTTTTCATCTTCTGTATATTTTCGTGGAGTTTGAATACATATAAACTGGACAAACATTCCGTCAATTTCTTCTTGTGATTTGAACATATCAAGGGAAAAAAATAAGAATTTTCAAAAGCAAATAAAGATTTTCAAAAATAACACAAATTAAGGTATCCTCAATAATTCAAGATAAGTTCAAGAAATCATAGTGTTTGTTGTTGCAAACGCTTGAGCTCTTGCTCCCTGTCTCTGGTTCGCTTTACCCCTTCCTTACACCATTTATCATCAAATTCTTTTACGCAGCTTTCATAAGATTGCAGAGCAGAACTTGTATCATCTTTTACTTCATAATAAACCCCAAGATTATACAAAGCTGCAAGTCGGTCTTCACGAGAGTATTTTTCTGGGTTATCTAAAACCTTCTTCCATATTTGGGCTGCTGATTCTAAATCTCCTTTCTCTGCAAGCTTTACAGCTTCTTTCAATTCCTTTGAATCCCCCTTACGCAATTTTCTTTTTACAGTTTCATAGTATGGTAATATTTCGCGCATAACATTTTGTACAAGACTAACAATCATTTTCTCTCCAACTTTTGTCCAGTTTTCAAATTTCTTTGCGGCATCCATAGGAGAAGAACCTCTCTGAATTTCTACTTCCTTTTTTCTATGAGAGCTTGATCCTATAACTACACCATCATCTTGTCTTACCAGATTATAAATCAATTCCATCTCATATGATCGCACCACCTCGTAATAAACCTCTTTCCTAACAGTATTTCTTTCCCTTATCTCCCTCTCCTTTCTTTCGCTCCGATCCTGAACATAAAAGCTACCTGAAAAATCTATTCTGTATTTTGCTCCCTGAAACTTATATGAGCCGAATTTATTGTTAGCAATTTCACTTTGCATAGTTGCTTCAAGTTTTCTGCGTAGATCTTCTGATCCGAAATATGCCTGAACCATTTCCGCAGTCATTCCCACGATCTTTACTAAAATACCGCCTTCTTCTGGTTTAACAAGATCAATCTTGGGTGATATTTTTACCTGTCCTAAAACAAAGCTCGGCTCCTTTCCTATATCAAATTTAGCTGGTTTCAGTTGTTGAAACTTTATAGACGGCGCACAAGAGACAAAAACAAAACTACCTAAAAACAGTGAAAAAAACAATCCAGCGGGAGAAAACCAGAACGCAAAAAAATTCTTAATACCAATGTTCAAGTTTTTTTGATTTTCCATCTACCTATATCTCCTCTCTGAATGCATCGTAGTACGCTATAATTTAAAATATATGCATAACTTTAATAAAACTCAACTTCTTTTCACCTGATAATCATTATGCATCAAATTTTTCAAGATTATGCACCAAATTTTTCAAGCCGTCCTGCGTGAGCCAAAAGCAAAGGCATAATATGAACAGCATATATCAAGCCTAAACTACCATATCTACAATCTCTTTCTGTAAATCGTCCTGAACCATCTTTGAAAGCTCTTTTTGACCATATCATGATTGGAACTGGATGAAAAGAATGTCCAGCCAGAGCGGAAGGAGAAGAATGGTCTCCTGTTATAGCCAAAACTTCCGGGTTCAAAGATAATATTTCAGGTATTATTGAATCAAACTCCTCTATTGCTTTAACCTTTCCCTCAAAATCACCATCCTCACCCCGTGAATCTGTCTTTTTAAAATGGAAATAAAAGAAGTCATATTTTTCAAAGTTATTTTTCAGAGCTCTTATTTGGGAATCAATATTTTCCCCATCAAGCTCGGCAACATCCATACCTAAAATTTTTGCTATTCCTCTGTACATAGGATAAGTAGCTATCGCAAGAGCTTTGAGCTTCCATCTTTTTTCAAAACTTTCTATATCTGGTGACTTTGAAAAGCCACGAAGCAAAATACACTGAGCATACTCGTTGCTCCTTAAAACCTCAAAAATTTTAAAAGTTAGTTTTTCAACAATATCGGCTGTTCTTCTTTTTTCATAAGTGTCTTCTCCCAAAATTTGAGGACGCCTTATATACTCACCTTCTTTTTGAGGGTCTGTATCTCCAATTTCATCAGAGAGCCCTTTTCCCTTCAAAGATACGCAGACTCTATGCTCTTTTACAGGATAAAACTTAACTTCAACATCTTCTATCATCTTTATTTTTTCTGAAAGTATTGAGCATAAATTTTTGTTTATCTCTGTCGAAATCCTTCCCGCTCTTCTATCTAAAACTTTTATTTTTCCATCATCTTCTGAACACTTTGCAAAATTACCCCTTGCAACAATCTCGTCAGTGGATGGAGTAATACCTATTCCAAGAGCTTCCATAATACCTCTTTTTATTATGTTTTTTACGGGATCATAACCAAATAATGCAAGGTGTGATGGTCCTGAGCCAGGAGTTACTCCGAACTCAACTGGGATGTGCAATCCCTTTGCTGACTCTTTTGCGAGTCTATCAAGGTTTGGAGTTTTTGCAGCTTCCAGTTCAGTTTTTCCTCCATAATATGGGATTCCTCCGAGACCATCAAGAACAACGAAGATTATCTTTCCTCCGTCACTTTTTATAATATCACCGAATGTTTTGGAAAAATCGGATAGCATAAAGGAAAATTTATTTCAGAAAAAATAAATTACCGAAAGAAAAGAAAAATTATGTAATAAAAAATTATGTAACATAAAATTTTTAACAGCAGACTATTAAATTTTTCAATTTATGCTCATACTTTTGACGAACGACGATGGAATAGATTCTCCCGGGCTTTTAGCTATAAAAAAAGAGTTAGAGAAGTTAGGGGAAGTTTGGGTATTTGCTACATGGGAAGATAAATCTGGCTCGGGTCATTCTATAACTATAACACAGGCAATAAGAGTTGCAAAAGTTGGAGACAGAACTTTCAAAGTGGATGGGACACCTGCTGACTGCGTCAACATAGCAGTAAACGGAATCCTTGAAGATATACCAGATATTGTTGTTTCAGGAATAAATCTTGGAGAAAATGTAGGAGATTATATACTGTATTCTGGAACATTCGGCGGAGCGATGGAAGGAGCTTTGCTTGGAATAACCTCTTTTGCGGTTTCTGCAAGGGCAAAGGAAGGAAGGACAGGAGATTTAGAAGTTATAGCAAAGATGACACGCAAAATGATAGAATTTTTTCTTGAAAATCCACCTCCAAAGAGAGTTGTTATAAACATAAATTTCCCTTTTTTCAGACACCCAAAAGAGATAAAAGGAATAAAATTTGGCAAGTTATCACGGGCAGCTTACGGGGAGCGAGCAATACATTTTCGGGACCCACGTGGAATGGACTTTTGGTTTTTGGGCTCAAAAGAACTCAAAGTAGATTCTGATGGAGTTGAAAATTTGAAGGAACTTGATTATTTCATTTTGGAAGATGGGTTTATATGTATAACCCCTGTTAAAATAGAGCTTCCTATTTTAAATATTTTTGATGAAAAAGAGCTTTCCTCAATTGTTATGAAAGAAGCATTTCTGTTGGAGGCGAACCGGGAGGAACCATAGGATAAACATCTTCTTCTGGATCAACTTTCACATCTATTATTACCGGGATATCCTCTGGTTCTTCAAATATAGCTTTTTTTAGCTTTTCTTTGAGCTCAGATGGATGCTCTATTTTGTAGCCTATTGCTCCAAAAGCTTCTGCGAGTTTTTTGTAGTCTGGTTGAACTTGAAACCGGGATGCCGCATATCTTCCTCCATAAAACTTTCTCTGCCACTGTGCAACCATCCCGTGGGCTCCATTATTGAAAATTATTACTCTAACTCCCACTTTCTCTTCCACTGCTGTGGCAAGTTCTTGCATATTCATCTGGAAACTTCCGTCTCCTGCGAAACATATAACAAGTTTTGAAGGTTTTGCAATTTTTGCTCCTATTGCTGCGGGGAATCCAAAACCCATGGTACCAAGTCCTCCGGAGGTTATCCATGTTCTTGGTTCTCTTATTTTGTAGTACTGAGCTGCCCACATCTGATGTTGTCCAACGTCTGTTGTTATTATCACACTTTCATTTTTTGTGAGCTCATAAGTTGTTTCTATTAGTTCCTGGGGCTTTATTATGTTTTGAGATTTCTGGTATGTAAGAGGAAATTTTTTCTGCCACTCTCTTATTTTCATCCACCAAGGCTCAATCCTTTCTCTGAATTTCTTTATCTCAGATTTTGGAACTTCACTTTTTATTATTTGAATCATTTTTTTAAGTACATTTTTTGCATCTCCAACAATTGGTATGTCTATATCTATGTTCTTTGATATTGAGGCTGGATCTATATCTATATGTATTATTTTTGCGAGCGGGGCAAAATATTCTACATTTCCTGTAACTCTGTCATCAAATCTTGCACCTACTGCGAAAACCAAATCAGAGTTGTTTATTGCCATGTTAGCTGTGTAAGTTCCGTGCATTCCGAGCATGCCTAAAAATTCCGGTCTTGTTCCATCAAATCCACCAAGTCCCATAAGAGTTAAAGTTACTGGAATTCCAAGAATATCTACGAGCTCTTCAAGTTCTTCATGAGCTCCCGATGCTATTATTCCGCCCCCTCCATATATTATCGGTTTTTCGGATTTGAGCAGAGTCTCTACTGCAATTCTTATTTGCTTTTCATTTCCTTCGTACTTGAATTTTTCTGGTATATTGATTTTCTCTGGGAAAATAAATTCTGTTTCAGCAGTTATAACATCTTTTGGCAGATCTACTACAACTGGACCTGGTCTTCCCATCTGACATATCTGATACGCTTTTGTAAGTTCGTATGAGAGCATTTCTGTTTTGGTTACTACTACATTGTATTTTGTTATTGGACGCGTTATGCCAACAGAATCTGTTTCCTGGAAAGCGTCGTTTCCCATAAAGTAGGTTGGAACTTGTCCGGTCATTACAAATAAAGGAACAGAATCCATATAAGCGTCTGCAATCCCGGTTACTGTATTAGTAGCTCCGGGACCTGATGTTACCAGAACTACCCCTGGTTTGCCTGATGCTCTTGCATATCCTTCCGCCATATGAGTTGCACCTTGCTCGTGCCTTACAAGAATATGCCTTATTTTCCCATCTTTCATAAGCTCGTCATAAAGCAAAAGGACAACTCCTCCCGGCAGACCGAATATAGTGTCTATTCCAAGTCTTTTGAGAGTTTCAACTATTATTTTTGCTCCTGTCATTCTTTGAGCTTCTATCTTAATTTTTCTTGCTTCTGTCATATCACTTTAATTTACTCGTTTTTTTGTCTGTTGTGCAAAATTTTGGTAATTTCTAGTGTGATATCTATTTTTGTTCAGAGAAAGAGGATTTGAATTCCTTTATAGTTTCTGCTGGGTTTTCAGATTTCATCAAAGTTTCTCCTATAAGAAATCTTGTTATTCCTTCTTTCACTATTGATGATATATCTTTTTTTGTTTTGATTCCACTTTCGGCAACAACTATTTTGTTTTCAAGAAATTTCCTGAACTTTTTATAGATTTGTTTTATTCTATTGAGATCAACTTCGAGCGTGTGTAAATTTCTGCTGTTTATCCCGATGATTTTTGGTTGGTTTTTCAGTTTAATTATTTTTTCCATTCCTTCTTCTGAAAAGCACTCGACAAGAGGTTCAAGATTTACATTTTGAGTTAATTTTATAAATTCTTCAAGTTTCTTGTGTTCAAGTGCTTCTGATATAAGTAAAATTGAACTTGCTCCCAATTTTTTTGTCTCATAAATTTCATCTTCGTATATTATGAAGTCTTTTCTCAATATCGGAAGATTTATGGATTTTGCAACTTTGAAAAGATCATCTTTTGAACCTCCAAAATAATTTTCCTCTGTCAGAACAGAAATTGCGTCTGCTCCTCCCTTCTGATAAATTTTTGCCTGTTCTACAACATCAGTTTCTTTTATTTTCCCAGCAGAGGGTGAAGCTTTTTTTACTTCTGCTATTATGACTATTTTCTGGGAGGGGGAGAGGGCTTTTAAAAATTTTATTCCATTTGAAGTTTCACTCCACATTAATTTTAATGATTTGCTTTCTCGTGATTCAAGTTCTGACTTTCCTGATCCTCCTTGTTCTTTTTCCTCTAATTGTTTTTCCTCTCCTTGTTTTTTCTTTTTTATTTTTTTCTCCTCTATCAGTTTCAGAAGAAAGGAGATCTGCTCCATTAATGAGACTTTAAAACGAAACTTTTCTTTTTTCTTCTTGGTGGTATTTTATGTATATTTGTAGGTTCAAAATTGCGGCTGGGGTCATTCCTGGGATCAAGCTCGCTTCACGCAGGTTAGAAGGTGCATATTTTTTTAGCTTCTCTTTTATCTCATTTGATAAGGTTGGAATGGAATCTATATCAAGATCATCGGGAACTTTCCACTTTTCAAGTTGCCTTAAATATCGTGCCCTTTCAATCTCCTGATTTATGTATCCTTCATATTTTACAGATATTTCTACTTCTTCTTTTACTTCTTCATCAAACTCATCAATTTCATTTGCGAAATATTTGAGTTTATCAATGCTTACTCCAGGTCTTTTGAGTAAATCTTTTAAGGTCAGTGGCTTTGAAAGCTCTCCTTCAATTCCTAATTCTTTGAGTTTCTCAACATTTTCTCTCTTTGGAGTTATCTTTTTTGATTCAAGAATTTCAAGAAGCTTTTCTATTTTCTTTTTCTTCTCACAAAATTCTCTCCATTCTTCATCTGAAACAAGTCCTAATTTCCTACCTATTTCTCTTAATCTCAGGTCTGCGTTATCTTCACGCAAAAGCAACCTGAACTCTGCTCGTGATGTGAACATTCTATAAGGTTCGTCTGTTCCCTTCACCACAAGGTCATCTATAAGTATTCCGATATAAGCTTTTTCTCGTGGAATTATTATTGGTTCTTCTCCTTTTGCTTTCAAAGCTGCATTTATTCCTGCAATAAGACCTTGAGCTGCTGCTTCCTCATAACCCGTTGTCCCATTTATCTGTCCCGCAAAGAATAATCCCTCTACAAGTTTTGTTTCAAGTGTATGATAAAGTTGAGTTGGATCGGAAAAATCATATTCCACAGCATAAGCAGGTCTTATTATCTCAACTTTTTCAAGTCCTGGAATTGTTCTCAAAAATTTGAGCTGAACATCGTATGGCAAACTCGTTGATATGCCAGCTGGATAAATTTCTCTTGTATCGTAGCCATCTGGTTCAAGGAAAACTATATGTTTATCTCTGTGTCCAAACCTTACAACTTTATCTTCAATTGATGGACAATACCTTACACCTATTCCTTTTATCAAACCACCGTACATTGCAGACCTCGTGAGATTTTCAAGAATTATTTTGTGAGTTTCAGGTGTTGTATGAGTTATATAAACTGGAATTAGCTTTTGAGTTATTTTTTTTGTTGAAAAGGAAAAGTGAGGTGGAGGATAGTCTGATTCTTCTTTTTGGAGAGAAGAGAAATCAATTGTATTAGCATCAAGTCTTGCTGGTGTTCCAGTTTTCAATCTACCTAACTTGAATCCAAGTTTCCTTAAAGATTCAGAGAGACCTATTGATGGTTTTTCTCCGAGTCTTCCCCCTTCTAATGAATCGTGCCCGATGAAAATTTTTCCTCCAAGAAATGTTCCTGTTGATATTACAACAGTTTTTGCTAAAAATACAATGCCCAAGTCTATCTTTACACCTCTTACTTTCCTTTTTCCGTTTTTTTCTTCAACCCATATATCTACGACATGCCCAAGCTTTATTTCAAGGTTTGGAGTTTGCCACAAAGTTTTCTGCATCTGTTGTCTATAAAGAGCTCTATCACACTGAGCCCGAGTTCCTCTTACTGCGGGTCCTTTTGAAGTATTAAGTCTTTTGAAATGAATTCCGGTCTTATCTGCGTTTTTGCCCATCTCACCCCCGAGTGCATCTATTTCTCTGACAAGATGTCCTTTCCCCAAACCTCCTATTGATGGATTACATGACATTTGAGCTATTTTTTCTATATCACTTGTGAGTAGGAGCGTTTTACAGCCCATTCTTGCAGCAGAAAGAGCTGCTTCGCAACCTGCATGCCCCCCTCCAACGACTATTACATCATATTCTTTTTCATACACAAGCATAGTTTGGTTTACCTTTTAATCTATTTTTATCTTCTCTCTCTTTTTTGTCACATTCGTTTCTCTTCCCCTGCTATATTTCTTTTAAGTTTAATCTTCTGAGGAATCTATATGAAATTTGCTATTCGTTATAGATTTCATATTCAGGAAAAAAAGCAAAGTTATGATTAATATTTTTTAATTGGGGGTAGGGGTTTTTTATGTTCGGGGCCCAGGGCACCGGCGTAAAGCCGAAAGAAAGATCAAAATAAAGCCCTCACGGGCCCCTTACTTTACAGAGAAAGTAATTTCATTCCCTCCTTTTGAAATTTTGACTATTTTCCCATCTTCTGTTTTTATTTCTCCTTTGCCCACAAAAAATTTTGATTTTGAAACTTTTCCATCATAGTATCTTTCCACTTCTCTATATATTTTACCAAATTGTGAGTACCAACTTACTTTGTAAAGATCAGAAAATACCAAATTTCCTTCACGCAGGAAATTGCAGTCTGTAAAATATACCAAAAACTCATCAGTCTTTATTTTGGTTTTCGCAAGGACATTTTTTGTTATTATAGAACCGTCTTCTCCTAAAACAAAAATCTGGCTTGACGGATTTAGATTGAAAATATGAGCCTCTCCATCTTGACAAGTTTTTATTATTCCCCACTGAGAATCGTTTTCTTTATCGGATAACGACATCATAAATCCGAGCGATTGGATCTTATCTCCATCTAACGAAATACTTTTCGCTTTGAGAACATCTTCTCTTATCATGAATGAAAAATAAGTTAGCTCCTCAATATCTTTGATACTTTTTATTACCTCTACAATTTTTCTGGAAATAAATGTGAATTGAAATAAGAAGGCAAAAAAGAATGCTGAAAAAATTGAGATTCTTAAAAGCTCAAACATAGAAACATCATAAATTCGTTTGATTTATTCGTTATTTTCTGTTTGATTATTCTTTATTTTCTTTTTGCTCATTTTATCTTTTCTATATTCCCATCTCCACATTTGAATTCTGCCCCAGTATAAGTACTAACTCGTCTCTGAGTAGGAAGGTAGCAGGAGTACTTTAATGTTATTTCAATTAATTCTCCACTTTCCTGGGATAATTCCTTTATCTTTTTTAATTTTTCCTGAGTGATATTTGCTGAAAGAACCAATATTATGAAGGAAATAGAAAGAATTACAAAACTTACTGCTATCTCTACTAAATCAAAAAGCGATCTCATATTGTCTCGCTTCCATCAACATTCCCTTTATCTTCTTTTTCTGCTCCTATTTTTCTGATATATTTAAAATTTTTATAATTTTCTATATGAAATGTGAGAAAAATATTCCTTTTTTCTCTTTCTCTTCACTTATTTTTTTGTTTGTTTTATTAAAATGCGCAGCAAAGGAAGTCGCTCCGGAATGGATAACTTTTGAGCAGATGATAGATAGAGATAAAGCCTTTGTCAGTGCAGTTGTCTCTGTTTATCCATCTATATCTGTTGCTCGGGTCAAGTGTGATACAGAGGCTAAGGCGAAGTTGAAATTTGTTTTACACGCTGAACTAAAAGATGTGTTCGGCGGACTTATAAAACAAAACGAAGAAGCTTTTCTCAGGAAACTTAGTGAAGATTTAGCCAAAGAGTTCATGGAAAAAACCGAAGTTCAGGATACATTTATTGATGAAAAAAATGGTATTCTCTACTGTCGGATTTTATTGTATTTTACCCCGCAATTTTATTCATCAGCTATTTTGCATGCAGAAGCTATATTGAAAAATGAATTTCCTGATGTGTTCAACGAAAATATAAGGAATGAAATGTTAAAAAGACTGGAAGAAAGAAGGGGGATAAAATTGAATCAAAAGTGAGAACTATGGTTGAGAACTTTTCGCAGAAAGAATCCTGTATATGACCCTTCTGTTTCGGCAATTTTTTCAGGAGGTCCTTCTGCAATAAGATATCCACCTTTTTCTCCGCCTTCTGGTCCCAGGTCTATTACCCAATCTGCTACTTTTATCACATCTAAGTTATGTTCTATAACTATCACGGTGTTTCCCATATCAACGAGCCTTCTTAAAACTTGTATAAGTTTTCTTATATCTTCAAAGTGAAGTCCGGTTGTTGGTTCATCTAATATATATAGGGTTTTGCCGGAGGGTTTTTTTGAAAGTTCCTTTGCAAGTCTCACTCTTTGTGCTTCACCACCAGATAGTGTTGTTGCTGGTTGTCCAAGCTTTATATATCCTAAACCAATATCTTGAATTACTTGGAGCTTTTCTCTTATGAAAGGTTGATTTGCAAAAAACTCAATCGCTTCATCAACTGTCATATCAAGAATGTCAGCTATGTTCTTACCCCTAAATCTTATTTCAAGAGTTTCTCTGTTGAATCTTTTCCCTTGACATGCTCTACATTTTACAAATATATCGGGTAAAAGATGCATCTCTACTTTTATAAAACCTTCTCCTCTACATTCCTCACATCTTCCACCTGGAACGTTGAAAGAAAACCTTGAAATCGTATAACCTCTTGCTCTTGATTCCGGTAAAGACGCAAAGAGTTCTCTTATTGGAGTAAATACTCCTGTATATGTTGCTGGATTTGACCTTGGTGTCCTACCTATTGGAGACTGATCAACCAAAATAACTTTATCTATATATTGAATTCCTTCTATGTCATCGTATTCAAGAGGTTTTTCCGCTCCATCGCCATGGAGAGCTTTCTTTAAAGCTGGATAAAGTGTATCTACTACAAGAGAAGATTTTCCAGAGCCTGAAACGCCGGATACACATATGAATAGTCCGACCGGGAACCTCACAGTTATATTTTTTAAGTTTCTCCCTTTTGCACCTTTGAGAACTATCCATCTTCCATCCGGCTCCTTCCTTTTTTCAGGAAACGGAATATCTCTTTTGCCAGAAAGATACTGACAAGTTAAAGAGTTTTCTTTTGGATTTTTCCTTGCTTCTTCCGGCGTTCCATAAAAAACAACTTTTCCTCCATAAATTCCTCCACCTTCTCCAAGATCTATTATAAGGTCTGCTGATTCCATAGTTTCTCTATCGTGTTCTACTACAATCACTGAATTTCCAAGATCTCTTAATTTTTTCAGGGTTGTTATTAGTTTTGAAACATCACGCGGATGTAATCCACATGTAGGTTCATCAAGAACATATAGTACTCCTGTAAGTTTCGAACCAAGTTGGGCTGCGAGTTTTAACCTTTGAGATTCTCCGCTTGATAGAGTTGATGACTCACGAGAAAGTTCAAGGTATCCAAGTCCTACATCTTTTATGAATTCAAGTCTTGATATTATTTCTGCCAAAATCCTTTCTGCTATTTCTTTTCTTTGTTCGTCAAATTCCAAGTTTTTGAAGAATTCAAGGGCTTGCTCAACCGTCATATTTACAACATCGTTTATGTTTTTCTGATTTATAAGAACGGAAAGAGCTTCCTTTTTGAGTCTTGCTCCATTACAAGTTTCACACACAGAAGATGTTATGTATCTTTCAACTTCCCACCAATATCCCTCATTATATCTTTCCCACAAGTAATTTATTACTCCTTCAAACCCATCTACACCCTCACCATATAAAATTGCTCTTTTTACTTTTTCTGGAAGGTCTTCCCATTTTGTTTTCAATACATTTTTCCCGAAGATTTTTGATATTGTTTCAAGTTCATCTTCAAGAGGATTATTTTTTCTGAAAGGTTTGATTGCTCCTTCTTCTATTGTTTTTGTTTTGTCTATAAGCAGATCTTCATCTATTTTTAGTACTTTACCTATTCCGTGACAAGTGGGACATGCCCCGTAAGGTGAGTTGAATGAAAATAGCCTTGGAGAAATTTCCTCATATGAAAAAGAACATTGCGGACATGCAAAAACAGTTGAAAAGAGCTTTGAATTAATATTTTTCTCTTCGCCTTTTGTATCTTTTTTATTATCATTTCCATTTTCTTCTGGTTCTTCCCATTCTACGAGTACTAACCCTTTTGAAATATCTTTTGCTTGCTCGCATGAGGATACTATTCTTCTTCTTGTATCATCATCTTTTTTCAAAATTATTCTGTCAACAAGTATTTCTATTGTATGTTTTTTTGTTTTTTCAAGGTGAGGTATTTCTTCAAATAGGTCATATATTTTGCCGTTTATTCTTACTCTTGAAAATCCTCTTGCTCGCCAGAGTTCAAGGTCTTTTTTGTACTCGCCTTTTTTACCTCTCACATAGGGAGAATAAATGAATACTTTTGAACCTTCTTTGAGCGATAGTATGAAATCTGAAATTCTTTGAGGAGTTATAGCTGAAATTGGAATTTTGCAATATGGACAGTACGGTTCTCCTACTCTTGCAAAAAGTAATCTCAGATAATCATATATTTCTGTTGATGTTGCAACAGTTGATCTTGGGTTCCATCTTGAACCTTTTTGGTCTATCGCTATGGCTGGGGAAAGTCCTTCAACTGAATCAACATCTGGTTTTGGCATCTGTTCTATAAATTGCCTTGCGTATGAAGAAAGACACTCTACATACCTTCTCTGTCCTTCTGCAAAAAGTATATCAAAAACTAAAGAAGATTTCCCGGAACCGGAAACTCCTGTGACGACCACGAATTTGAATTTTGGGATTTTAAGGTCTATGTTTTTAAGATTGTTCTGCCTTGCACCTTTTATATATATAAAATCCATAAATTTTTAAATTTAACTTTGAAAGTGCAGATTTGACAAAATACAGATAGATAATCTTTTATTATAAAGTGTAGGGTTTGCTTGCAAAAGTTTATTCTCTAAATTTACTAAGTATATGCTATTGAATTTATTTTATTTTATTTTATTTTAGAATTTCTGCGTCCCACAACACATTATCCATATGACCGTTTATGACTATTCCTTTGATAACTATATTTTTTCTCATTCCTATCACAAGTTCTCTCTGATATGTGAATATCATGTATGCATTTTCGTAAATCATTTTATCTACTTCTTTTAGCCGCCTTTCATGTTCTTTTTCATCTACCGTTGCAATCGCCCATTCAAGTTTTTTATCATATTCTGGATCGCTCATTATAGAAAATGGTCCCTGTGAATGTAAGAATATAAAGTAGTGGAATGCGGCATCTTTTATTGGGTTATCTACCATAGATGCCGCCATATCACCGTTGAAATCTGGCTTACCTTTTGTCATTTTTGCTATTGGAATTTTCAAAGCCCACTCTGATCTTGGAACAACTTTATCTTCTACTATCACTCCAACTGCTGCGAGGTCTTGCTTTATTGCGCTGAAAACTGTTGCTGCAAGGTCAGATACAAGAGCTGTTAATTTGAGCGGTTTTTCCTTTGTGTACCCTTTTTTTGATAGTATCTCTTGGGCTTTCTTTGGGTCGTATGGATAAGGTTGAAGTTCATTTGCGGCTGAACCTAACTCCCCAAATTTACCAAGTGATGGATTTATCTTCCCAAACCCTGCATCTCCAACACGTAAGAGCTTTGCTCTATTTACTGCGTAATTCAGAGCTTTTCTCACCTCTACATCTTCAAGGGGACCTCTATTTGCTAATGTGACCTGGTAAGATATATGAACAAGTTTTCTCATAAGTTTTATTTCTGGGAATTTTCCTAACCTTATAGCGTCTTTACCGAGTAAATTGAAAACGACATCAACTCTTCCTTCAAGCAGAGCATTTGCCCAATCTTTTTCTGGTATGAGTTCAAAAATTAGTTTATCGTATTTTGGCCATCCAGATTGCCAGTAGTTTTCATTTTTGACCAAAATAATTCTTTTTCCTTTTTCTATGGAATGAAATTTAAAAGGACCTGTCCCAACAGGGTTTTTTGCGAACTCATCGTATCCTACCTGTTTTATAAGTTTTGAAGGTAAAACATCGGAAAACATATGCAGTCTATAAATAAGCATACCATCTGGGAAGTGCGTTATTATTCTGAATGTGTATTTATCTATTACCTGAACCTCTTTTATAGAGGAAAGTATTCCTCTTGTAGGAGATTTTATTTCCGGATTAAGATGTGTTTCTATTGTGAATTTTACATCTTCTGCTGTTAGCTCATCACCGTTATGGAACTTTACTCCTTGTCTTAACTTGAATTCTGTTGTCAGAGGATCTATTCTTTTCCACGATACAGCAAGCCACGGTCTCGGGTTCCCTTCATAGTCAAACCCCACAAGCTTATCAAATATATAATTTATTACGGCGTACGAATCCGGGTCAAAAGCTCTGTAAGGTACAACGGCTGGTGGCTCTGACGAAAAATATACTACTCGCAGATCTTTCTGTGCCAAAGAATTACTTGTGAAAGCAAAGAAAAATAAAAGTGTAGATATTAATTCTTGTATCCAAGTTTTTTTTATTTTAATACTCATGGCTTTTCACCTCCTTTTTTGTTTTGTTTTTATTTTGTTTTGACATTTCTCCTTTACGCCTCAAATACAGTTTTCAGGTTTTTTTCAATTTAAACTTATTTATAAAGCTTTTTGTTTCAGATGCTGTTCTTTGAAGCCCATCTACCTCTTTTGATATTCCCTTTATGTTTTGGTCAAGTGTCTCTAATATCTTTGTAAGGTTTATCGCTATTTCTGCTACTTGCGAAGACGATTTTTCTTGTTGATAAGCTGATAACCTGAAACTATCAATGTTTTTGATTATGTTTTCTAAAAAGATATTGATTTTATCAAGTTGGTCAGAGGAAATATTTACGCTTTCTATCGCCTCCTGAGAGAACTGATTTGCTTTTTCAATTACTTTTTCTATCAATGTTTTTGATTATGTTTTCTAAAAAGATATTGATTTTATCAAGTTGGTCAGAGGAAATATTTACGCTTTCTATCGCCTCCTGAGAGAACTGATTTGCTTTTTCAATTACTTTTTTTGTATCATCAATCACCTTAACATTTTTTTCAGCCATAGATTTTATATCTTTTACTATTGTTCTTGTCCTATCTGCAAGTTTTCTTATTTCTGCTGCTACGACTGCAAATCCTTTTCCTGCATCTCCTGCACGTGAAGCTTCAATAGAGGCGTTTAAAGAAAGAAGGTTTATCTGTTCAGAAATGTCTTCTATCGTCCCTACTACTTTATTTATCTTATCAACAGAGGTCCTTAAACCTTCAAAAGTCTCCTTTATGACTTTTAATATATCTACGATGTTTGAGATTTTGTTTATTGATTCTTTAATTTTGATTATTGAGTTTTCAACTTTTTTCTTCTCTTCTTTTGTTCCTCTGGTTATGCTTTCTGCTGTTCTTGCCATATCTTTTGATACTTGTGATAGCTCCTCGGCAGATGAGGAAAGAATAGATTGTATTGATGATTGCTCATTATGAACATTTATTAAATTTTGTTTTAAAGACGATAGCTTTTCAGCAAGTTCTACTGTGCTGCCTAAAATACTGACGAGTCTATTTACAAAATCTTCTATTCCCGCCACAAACTTATTTATAGCATCTGATATTTCCCCTATTTCATCTTTTCCGGTAAAAGATAGTTTTGTTGTGAGGTCTATTTCTCCTGACTTTTTAAATACATTTTGAGGGAATTTAGCTATGAGCTGCATAGGTTTTGCAAGAAATACATAACCTATAAGTATAGCAAAAACAATTGCTAATGGTATTGAAAACATAGATACAGAGAGAAAAATGATATGATTTTTTTGACCTGATTTTATCTCACGCTCCAAAATCTGTCTCAGTTTTTCTGTTACATTATTTGATATTTGCTCTGCTTTTAAAATTATTCCATCGTACAAAGGAGCTATTGATTGAAGTTCAGATAAAAATTGTTCCTTTTGACCATTTTCTGCGTAAGCCAGGATATCCTCTTGAATTTTTTTCTTGAACTCATAATATTCACTTTCTATACCACTTATCAGCTCTTTTTCCTCTTGGGTTTCAGCTTTCTCCTTTATTATCTTTATACTATCTTCAATAAACGACATAGTTTGCTCAATGGAATCTCTGTATATTTCTGCTATATTTACTCCTTCTACCATTTCCATTCCCATTCTCATAAGGGTGTTCATCAGAGAATACATATTTGCTTTAAGTTGCGATGTCTCAGATGCCAAAACATATCCCTTCTCATACATAACATCAAGCGATTTCCTGATTTTTGAAAGGATCAACGATGCAAACGAATTTACTGCTATCGCAAATACAGAGAAAACCAAAATTGGTATGAGTATCTTATATACTACTTTTAAATTTTTAAAAATCCTCCTATCTTGATGTTTGTATGTTATGTATGTATGTATGTTTGTTTGTTCTCAGGCATAATCCCCCCTCCTTCTACCTCTTAATAATATAAAAAAATACAAAAATATTAATAAAAATTTTTTGTTTTTTGTGTAATGTTTTTAGAATTTTGGTTTTGATAATGTTTTTTCTTTTTTTATTTTTGTTTGTGTCTTTTGTGATTGTTTAGTAGGAAGCCAAAAGAAAATTTTTTTCTCTGAATCCTTCGAATACTCCTTCCCGTTATAGAAATGCCCAATCTAAAAATCGCCATACTAACCATAATGTTAAAAACAGAAAAAGCAATTATAAATAGCCAATCGCATTAAATTTAAAGAAATGGATTTTGTCATAGCTTTGATTGGTGGAATTTTGTCATTTTTCTCTCCCTGTGTTTTTCCTCTTGTGCCAGTTTATATAACTTTTTTTGCTGGTATATCTTTAAATGAAATGAAAAAAAATAGTAAGGGAGTAAAAGGGAAAGTAATTTTGAAATCAATTCTTTTTGTCTTGGGATTTTCTCTGGCGTTCTCAATACTTGGGGCATCATCAGCAGCCATTGGAAGCATTTTGAGAGACTTCAAAAGGGAAATTATGATTTTAGCAGGTATTATAATTTTCATCTTCGGTCTTCATCTTACAGGAATAATAAGAATTCCTTTTTTGCTTGAAGAAAAGAGGTTAGATGTTTCAAGATTTTCTCAAAGATTTCCAGATTTTATTTTACCTTTCGTAGCTGGTTTCCTCTTTGCTTTCGGATGGACCCCCTGCATAGGTCCGATTTTAGCAGGAATATTATCTATCGCAGCAAGTTCAGAGAGTGTAATAGAAGGTATATCGCTCCTTTTTGTGTTTTCTTTGGGAATTGGTATTCCGTTTATTATTTCTGCAATCTTCATCGGTGCACTTATTTCATCTTTAAAAAAAATAAAGAGAATTTTCAGAGCAGTTGAAATATCATCAGGTGTTCTTCTTCTCTTATTGAGTCTCATCTTTATTTTTAATAAGTTTGACTTGCTTCGGGTAAATTTCAAAGGACTTGAAGAGATTTTGAACATAGAAAAAAAACTTAACTTTCACAGATCCAACACAAATAGAGCGGAAACTTCTATCAAAGAATACGATGTTATAGCAGAAGTTATAGAGAAAATAGAGAATTTTAAGCCAATAAACAACATACAACCAAAAAAAGCTGATTTTATAATAGTAAATTTCTGGGCAACATATTGTCCACCTTGCAAAAAAGAAATACCATCTTTTAATCTTGCAGTAAAAAAGTTCAAAGAGTTAAGTATAATTGGGATAGCGGTTGATGATAAACCAGAGGATATAAAGAATTTTGAGTACGAAATAGGAGGAATAGAATTTCCCATCTTTTTACAAAAGGATGTTATAGGAGAATTTGAACCATACGCTCTGCCAGAGTCATACTTTTTCTACAAAGGAAAATACATAGGAAAAGTTTCAGGAATAGTTGAATTTGAAGAAATAGAAAAATTCTTGAAAAAAGATTTCTCTTTTGTTGATGAGCAATAAAAACAAAAATCTCAAACCAGACGCTGTTTTGATTTTGTCAGCGGGAAAAGGAGAAAGATTAAGACCAATAACAGACTTTACCCCCAAACCTTTGATTGACATAGAAGGAATTCCTGTTTTTGCTTTCTCGCTTTTTTTAGCATATAAAGCTGGTTTTAGAGAATTCATAGTAAATACTCATCACCTTGCAGAAATTCTTGAAGAGAGAATGAAAGATTTTGGGAAAAAGAAAGGAATAAATTTTAAATTCATACGAGAAAAAAAACTTTTAGGAACAGGAGGAACAATAAAATATGTATTTGAAAAATTCAAGTTCAAAAAAATTTTAGTGATGAACTCAGATATAGTTTGCGATGCAGATATTGAAAGTTTCATAAAATCTTGGTCTGAATCAGATTCATTAGCTCATATAATGATAAAGGAAGGAAAACCAGGAGGAGTTGAAGCTGATAAAAATACAGGAAAAGTCGTGAAAATATACGGGGAAGGCAAAGGAGGAAATTTTACTTTTACAGGGATACACCTTGTGAAAAGCGAAATAAAGGATTTTTTAGATAATAAGAAAACACCACTATGTATAATAAAAGATGGATACTCAAAGATATTGGATGAGGGAAAAGGTACTATTTCTTTTTTCATACACGATGGATTCTTTTCTGATGTCGGAACTCATTCAAGACTTTCTGAGACAAGAAAAACTGTCTCCGAAATAATGAGTAATGCTAATGACAGACTTTACAACTTTTTCATATCAGTAAAAAAATTCGTATATGAAGATTAAAACAGATGAGGAATACCTATGAATTTTGAAGTTTTAGTTTAGATTTGTAATATAAAAGCTAAAAATACTAATATTTTTATATATATGATGAGAAAAAAAAGTTTTTTTAAGAAGTTTGTAGTAGTAATAGTATCTTTCATTTTGATTTCAGTTTTAAGTTGCGCAAGGAAGCAAAGTGGGAGTCTAAACGGTCAAATCTTGCAAGCTTTGAGCTATATAGAAAATGGTGAATTCAACTATGCGGAAAAACTCTTACAAGAAGTGAAAGCTAAGGACCCTGAAAATTGTGAAGCTTCATATGGTCTTGCACTTATATACCTGAGAAATTTTGTAGAAATTGTAAATTCAGTTTTATCAATAGCTTTTGGATTAGGTGAGGCATTCGGTCAAAGCCCGAGTTTGGAAATTCAATATGACAATTCAGATTTTGATAAATCAATTTGGTCTCATAATGAAATAAAAAGGCTCACAAAAAAGGCAAATTTATCTGATGCTATACGATCTATTTTAGAACCAGCATTCACTGAAACTGAAAAGATTGTTCGTAACATACAAATTGCCGTATCTAAAAGATGCTACATAAGGGTCGCACTACCAATAAGATTAGGAACAGAAAAAAATACTATTGCTCATTTTTTCGTCGGGGAGAAGGGAGGAAATTTAAATAAGTGGGGTCCAACCGAAGCAGCTTTTATAGGTTTCTTTGCAAATATCATTGATGCTATATTCAAATTCATATTTGTAATAAACTGGGATATAAACATAGAAAAGCTTATAGATTTACAGGCTAAAATAAATTTGGAAAGCCTATTAGGTCCACTTGTACAACCAGGACAAGCGGTTTCTCCGCAAGAGGCAATAGGAATTTTATCACAAATACAATTACAGATACTCAACTCTGCAATATCTACTGACCCATTTGATACGGTAGCTTTGTTTGCCTCACTTGCATACATAATTGATACCTCACCAGATCTTCTAAAACTCCAAAAAGGTTCAGAAAGAATTTTAGATGAAGTTCCACAGCATCTCACAGTAGCTTTTGATCTATTCATAAAAATTTTTGAGTTTATTACAAATTACTCTGATAAAGATTCTATAATAGCTTACCAAGATTCAACAGGTGATGGGCTGTCAACAGATGATTTTATTGACCTTAATGTTTTTGATTATCCCAGCTTGCAAAAGGGGCTTTTCATAAGTGCTGGGAGATCAAAAATAAAAATAGATAAGATATTGATATCAACACTATTTAGACCTTTCCTTTTCAAGGAAACAAGAGAAAGATATTTATCTGCTTTCACAAGATTCAGAGACGCATTTGATATAAAGAACGAAAAAATACCAGAAAGCCAAAGATGGATAAACCTTCAATATGCTTTGTCTTTAATTCCTTTTATTTCTGTTCAAGATACAATAAGGTTCAATCCAAAAAAGTTTTTTGAAGGTCTAAAAAGTAATCCAGAAGGTCTCAGAGCCATACTCCCTGTATGGACCGATATTACAGGAGATGGAGTCCCAGAATTTATAATAGAAGCTGAGGCAATAGGCACAAGCGAAAAGTTCTGCTTTGCGCCACCTGACAGAATAAAAAGTAGATTTATCGTAAAACCCCTTTTACAACTCCGAGGAGAAGAAATATCCCAACTGAGATATATAACCATAATATACTCAAAAGGAGAGATCACTCAGGATTTCTGGTGCAGAATATCTCCATATCTTATACCGGTTGCAGGAAGGGAATACCAGGCGAGCATATCGGCAGAGATGTACATAAATAACATTGAATTGAACATAGAAACAAAAGAGCTTAATTTTTCCGTTTTGCCGTGCGATCTTTT
>Ga0081478_151795_pt1 | contig 41142 bp, 48 predicted proteins | sample OctSprmetagenome_FD_70983 | JGI IMG/M metagenome (GOLD analysis project Ga0081478, IMG submission 70983) | Hot spring and microbial mat streamer communities from Octopus Spring Streamers, Yellowstone National Park, USA - T=80-84 v2 (version 2) | ecosystem: Environmental > Aquatic > Thermal... | reverse complement strand
CGGAGAGGTTCCTAGTGTCGGCAGAGCAACTGTACGCCGCCCTCGCGGAGGAGGTCGGCGAGACACGCCCAAGCGCTTGGCGCGTCGAGCACTTCCACCCGGCCCACGACTACGTCGAGGGACTCGGCCCCGTTTTAGGCGTAAAGTACGCGTGTGAGGACAGGGAGTGCTTCGGCTACGTCTACGTCAAGGACGGAAGGCTGGAGCTGGCAGACGTCTCCGCGCCAGTGAGGGATGAAGACGCCAAAATTGTCTACCTCCCCGCGGTCTCAGGCCCCCTCAACGTGACGGGAGTGCGCGTGCACATCCCGGACTTTGTGGACGTCCTCGAGACCTACAGAGAGGCGCCCACTTTCCCAGACGTAGCGCGGGAGGTGGAGGCGCACATCAGAAGCCGCGTGACGGCCTCCGACACCGACATTAAGTATGCAACGGTCTTTACTGTTGCTTCACACTTCTTCCCAATTGCGAAGTACCACCCCGCACTGGTGCTGGGGAAGCCGGGCTTCGGCACGGGCGGCACAACGGCGGCGAAGGTCTTGGCAACGCTCATGCCGCGGCCCGCATTTTTTGCCGATCCATCCTGGGCAGCCCTCTTCAGAGCGGCGAACGCCTTCCGCCCGACGTTTGTAATTGACGAGGTGATTTTAGAGCTAAGCGAGGAGACCCTCAATAAAATCAAGCTGTACCTCGTTGCGCGGTACGACAAAGACATGGTGGCGCCGAGGGCGGATGAAGGCGGGGCGCGCCTCGGCACCTACAGCGTTTACTCAAATGCAGTAGTTATAGACCCGCAGGGCTTGGTGGCAAATCTGTCTACTGCGCGTCGGTCTCCCCGCATCACCCTGTACCCGGACCCAAACAGGCGGGAGATAGTGTCGATTGAGGAGGAGCTGAGGAGGCCCGAGGTCAGGCGGCTGGCGGCGAGGCTCTACGCCTTGTTCCTCCGCTATGCAACAGAGCTCAAGGCGGAGTACGAGAGAGTTGCGAAAATCTTCTCCTGCCACGGCGCCGTGTTGCAGGCCTTCGGCCTCCTCCTCCTGGTGGCTAGGCGGATGGGGCAGGAGTACCTAGACGCGGTGGCGGCCAAGATACGCGAATGGACCGACGAGGTGGGCGTAATGCATGCGGTTGGCGACCCCACTAAGCAAGTCCTCGCCAAGGTGCTGGAGGACATAGAGCACCTTGAGGAGCATGTGCGTGCGCAGCTTTCGCCAGAGACGGGCTGGCTGACGCCGGAGTCTGTCAGTGGCGCCGAGCCGCCGAAGCCGTGGCGCTTCGACACTGAGGATGGACGCCCCGTGCTGTGGACGTACCTTGAGTCTTGGCGCAAGTACTTGAAACACGCCCTGGGGGAGCTTAAGCAGGTCAGCCGAAGGAAAGAGACGGGGGAGGAGGTGGAGTGGGTGGATACTAGTATTAAAGACCTGGGCCCGGCGCTGGACCGCAAAGCCTTCGTCTCCCTGCTCAGGCCGTACCTCTCGCATGTGATAAGGCGCGACAGACGGAGGAACTTGAAGGTCGTTTTCACGTCGCTTGAAGACATCACGAAGGCAAGGGAGGCACTGAGGAGGGCACTGCCAGAGAGCAACTTCGGCGCCTGCCCGCCTGCGTCAAGCGCTGGAGAGACAAGCCGCGTGCAGGTCACACAAACGGCGCGTGCAGAGTCTGTGCAGGAATCGTGCGCGCCGTGTGCAACGCCGTGTGCAGGCGCCGTGTGCAGTCCGGGGGGTGGGGAGGGGAGCGTGAAAAATTCTAAAGGCGGAGAGAGTAGAAAGGAGGCGGGAGGGGAGAAGTCTGAAGACGTTAAGGAGCTTGAAAAGTTCATCAGAGAACACTTGCCCGAGGGTCCAGCCTCGGCGGGGCTATGATTAAAGAAGCCCCCCTTAAGTACACTGTTACATTCTACGTAGAGGCCAACAGTCGAGAGGCGTTGGAGGCGGCTGTGAAGTACGTGATGGAGCACGTGAAGGACGGCGTGGCCATGTACGCATGCGGCCGCTACGTCTGCGTTTGTAAGGTCAAGCTTGAATGGGACGGTAGCCAGCTCACGGTCAGGTCCTGCATGAAGCGCGCCGCGCACACTGTAGCCAGGTGGCTCCTCAAGGCGTACGTTTGGCACGGCGGGGGGTCGATACGGCTTATCAAGTGCGAAGAATACCAGCTATGAACCCCCGCCTGGCTTTGGCGGCCGCTAGACAACTCTGCCAGCACCGTAGCGTGGGGCTGTACCGCCTCGTAAACGACCTGCTCAGAGACCCAAGCCTGCTCCCCGTGTTTGCGGAGATGGGCGCCGTCGAGGTGGTCGGCGGAGCCCCCGCGGCCCCCAGGCCCGGCACGCGGGAGTGGTGGAGGGCGTACAGCGCCATGAAAGACGCCGTGCTGTACCTAGAGGTCAGGGGCGTAGCTAGGTACCTGCCCAAGCTGGAGGTCGTCAACTGGATAGGCAAGCCTTGTAGCTCCCCCACACCCACCCATATATCCACACCCCCGGAAAATTCTACGCCGACTGCAGGCGACGTTGCAGAAGACTGCAGACGGCATGCAGAGAACTGCAACAAACTGCATCCGACGTTGCAGAAAGGCGGCAGGTGACGGGCAACAATTGACGCGTGGCTATGAACGTGGCCGCCCTCAGGTGGCTCCACGCCTTTGCCGACCTCTACGTCAGGGGGCGGCTGGCGGAGGACTTCGCCAAACAGTACGGCGTCAAGCCGTGCCGTGAATACGGCGTCCCTGAGAGGGCGGGCGCCGTTTGCGACGGCAGAGAGCTTGTGGAGCTCATCTCCATGGCCGAGAGAGGGCGGCTTAAGAAGGGCGGTGGGCCAAACCACCTCTTCCTCAGCATGGCTTTGGTGGACTGGCGGCTCTGCTACGACGAGAAGACCCGTCCCCAGTCCTACGTGGCCTTCGACAGAGTGTGCATAGACTTGGACATCCCCAGCGAGTGCGCCCAGGACAGGCTGTGCAGAGCCGCCAAGCTCGGCAGACTCAAGGCCACGCTCCGAGAGAAGCTCCGGAGGTACAGAGACACGCTTTGGGCGGAGTGGACCGGGTTCAAGGGCTACAGGCTGTGCGTCTGGCTCCCCCGCCTCCTGCCTGCCGATAGGATAATCCTTGAGAAAATACAGAGGTGGCTGGCCAAGGGGCTCGAGGGCTGGCTGGATACACAAGTCGTCGGCGACGTGAAGAGACTCTTCCGCGTCCCCTATTCAATAAACCCCAAGTCGGGGGAGAGGGCCGCCGTTGTGGATCACGTGCTCCAGCATCTGTCTCCCCAAGAGGCGGCAGAGCACCTGCAGTCCCTCAAGCCGCTTGGCGTGCAGGTGCTGGAGCGTATAAGGCGGGAGGCGGCGCTGGAGGCCTTCGCCAGGGAGCAGGAGAAGGCCCGCGAGGTGAAGAGGGTCAAGAACTACAGGTGGGAGGCTAGGAGGCTTCCGCGGTGGGTTGAGGCGCTGATAGAGCACCTGCGGCAGACGGGTGAGCTGTGCCACGCCGCCCGCGTGGCCTTGGTGAGGTGGCTCTACTTCACAGGCTACAGCCGCGAAGAAATCATTGAGATCTTCAGAGCAACGACAGATTTTGACGAAAAGAAGACGACGTACCATGTAGATTATGAGATGCGGCGGATGGGTGAGGAGTGCCGCGCCTGGCAACCAGATAAGTGCAGGGAGAGGCCGTGGCGTTGCGAGACGGTGGCGAAGATGTGCGGCGACGGCGTGCCGCCAAACCTGACTGAGTTCTGCCCAAAGGCGGCGCCATGACGCGTAGAGAGCTCCCTACAGCTGGTTCGAGACCTTCCTAGAGCGGCAGGCAATCGTCCTAGTCAGAGACGGGCGGTCGTAGTGTGACCTGCACAACTGCACAACCACACAACTAGCTGTATTATATTATTATTCTCCAATGAAGAGCTCCACCAGTTGCGCGAGCGGCACGGCGTAGCCGTGCTCCCGCTGCTTCGTGTAGGGGTTCGTGTATATGCTCACCCGGGCGCCTAAGAACTCGCGGGGGGCGCCTGGCAACAGCTTGCTTTTTGCGAAAACCACCGCGGCCGCTCTGTCCTCTTCGAGCATGCGCTTCAGCGCGGCGCGCGCCGCGGCGGCGTCTTCGCCGTGGAGGGCTTCGAGCTTTTCAAGCGCCTTCTCGAGGGCTCTGCGGTGCTCTTCCAGGCGGCTGATGCGCGGCTTAATGAACGCCAACCCCGCCGCCTGGGGGTTCTCGAGGATGGCCCTCAGCGCCTTCACACCGTCAACTGCAGTCCCCAGCTCCTCCACTGCGAATTGGTAGGCCCGCCTCACAAACGCCTCCGCGCCGTCCTCCGGGACGTCTCCGCGCAGTTGCGCGTCGAGCTCCTCGAGCCACCTCTGCACCAGCGCCTCCCGCTTCGACTGCACCCGCTCGTACTCGGCCCGCCACTCCGGGTCTTCGTACCACTTGAACTCGCTCCACTTGATGCAGTACCTGTAGCCGCGGAGCGGCCAGCGGAGGTCCACGTCGAGCGTCTCCTCCTCGCCCACGCGGCTGGCGTATACGGCGACAACGTCGCAGTCAGTCCTGGCGCCGTATTCGTACTTCAGCTCGATGCGGGAGACGAGCCACAGGTGTTTGGCCAGGTCGCGGAAGTTCTTGAGGATGTCGCCGGCGCGCGGCGCCGCCACGGCGTAGCCCCACCGCCCAATGTTTCTGATTAGGATCTCCACCTTCTTCAGGAGACGGCCCAGCTTGGTCTGCCACTCCCAAGAAGTAATGAGCGCCCCCAGGTCGTCCAGTATGATGTAGTCGTAGCGGCCGCGGGGGATGTCGAGGTCGTACCAGACGCTGAACCCGGCCCTCTTCAGCTCCGCCGCAAGGGCCGCCAGCAGCCTGCTCTTCCCCACGCCCTGGGCGCCCGTCACGAGGAGCGGGTATATCGGCCCGCCGGCGTCGGCCGACGCCTTGACGCGCTCCACCAAGTCGCCGATCAGCGCCTCCACCCCCCGCAACGTCAGGGGGAAGTCCCACCCCGGCGCGATGAAGAAGCTCGACAGCTTCTCTTCGGCGGAGGGCTCCTCCACGTACTGCACCTCCTCGGCGGAGAGCTCCACCATGTATTTTCCCTCTTTATACCTTTTTCAACACTTCGGGCATTTGGGCTTATCCCTCGTCCCGTGGAATTTGCAAATTTTCCCCGCCGTACGTTTCACGCCGTGCGCACCGCCGTGCGCAGAGTCTGCGCAGAACCCGCGCACGCTTTGCGCATCGCTTTGCGCAGACGCCGCGCGCAACCCGGGGGTGGGGGAGGGGGACGTGAAAAAATCTGAAAGCCGCGCCGTGTGCAATGGCGTGTGCAGAGTCTGTGCAGGTCTCGTGCACGCCGTGTGCATCGGCATGTGCAGGCGCTTTGTGCAGTTCCGCCCCCCGGGGGAGACACCCCCATTTTCTCTCTCGGCGCGCTGTGGAGGTGCGCCCCAGCCCGCGCGCCGGAAGGGCCCGGTTTAGCCACACACTGCATCAAGGTGCGAAAGGCATTTAATGCCGTAGGGGTCTATACGGCGTGCGGCTGGTGGCGTATATCCGGGTGTCTCGGGAGGACGAGCAACCCGAGAACCAGGAGTTTGCGGTCTACAGGTGGGCCGCGGAGAGGGGCCACCAGGTGGTTGAAACTGTCAGAGACGTGGGCGTCTCCGGCGCCCTGCCGCCCGCCCAAAGGCCCGGCTGGCAGAAGGCCATGCAGATGCTGGAGCAAGCAGACGGAGTCGTGGTGTACGCGCTTGATAGGGTTGCCCGTAGCCTGTGGGACCTCGCGGCTGTGGTGAAGGAGCTCGAGGGACGTGGCAAGCTCCTCCTCAGCGTGCGGGAGGAGTGGCTTCAGAACGTGGACCCCAAGGTGCGTCAGCTGATAATCTCCGTACTGGGGTGGGCGGCGGAGATGGAGCGGGAGTTTATCCGCGAAAGGACGCGTGAGGCGATAGCTAGGCTGAAGGCGCAGGGGAAGCACGTCGGGAGGCCTCCGAAGTGGTCGGAGGCTACGCGGCGCCGCATCATCGACCTGGTGAGGAGGGGCCTCACCCTCAGGGAGGCCTGCCAGCTGGTGGGAGTAGGCTACAGGACGGCGCAGAGGTACCTGTCGAAGGATCCGGAGTACCTCAAGGCGAGGGTGGAGGCGAAGCTGGCTGTGCGGTAGCTTTCCACTAAACTTAGTGGAAGGTTTTGCGTGGGTGTGTTTTTGGTGTGGCGCTTTTGTCTGTTTTTGGTGTGCTTTTGGAAAAAGCGCGCCGACAGTGCAAAAGCAACGCTTTACAAAAGATTTGTAAAGAGGGGGATTGGTGCCCCGGCCGGGATTTGAACCCGGGTCACGGGCTCGAAAGGCCCACATCCTTGACCGGGCTAGACTACCGGCTGGGGTAGCCGGCGCTGGCTACGGCCCCCGGACGGCCAGGGCAGTGTCGTTATGTTTGTGGAATAAAAACTTTATTCCTTCGTGCACAGGAGTTTTAGTAGGCCTTTCGTGAGGGTTTGGTATATTAGGCATTTCTCCTCCTCTCCGGTGCATTTTGCTCTGCACGTCACGTTGTAGCCGTCTACTTCGCATTCCATTTCGTAGGGTTCTCCTGTCTTGTCTATGTAACGTATGACTATTCCGTAGGCCGAGGCGGCGAGCATGAGATCTATCGGTCTTAGGCCTGCGAGGTCTATCTCTTCCGTCTATCGCCATGCGCCTCCCGTCTAGTTTTACCGTATGGCGCCTCTTGTGCATACCAGGGCGCATGCGCCGCAGCCTGTACATGTGGGGAGTATCTGGGGCGTGCCAGCGTGGGAGGGGGCTATGGCGGGACACGCGGTTTTTAGGCAGTCGCCGCATTTATCGCATAGAGCCGGGTTTACTGTGTACAGCCGCTTTTCGTAGCTGTAGCCAGCTACCCGGCTTTTGAAAAGGCCGCAGGGGTCTCCAGGCTCGTCTAGCACAACTGCGTATCCCCCCATCTCGATAAGCCGCTGGGTTGCGTAGTCTCTGGTCTTTACCAGAGCCACCACGGGGCCTGCCTTGTAGCCTCCCGTGAGTATCCCAAGCGCCAACGCGCCTGCCTTGAGCGGAGGTAGGTAGACGTCGACGATCTCTGCCACTTCGCTTACTGCGTGGCTTGTGGGCACGACCATGTAGTCCGGCGGCGGTGTTGTGCTGGGCTGTAGCCTTACGTCTGAGACGACGATTGGCACCGCGTCTAGCGTTTTTAACTCTCTGAAGAGACACGCCATCAGGGGGAGGAGTCTGTGGCCCACCTCCGGCTTCTCCCCCTCCCTTGCCCAGCGCCACGGCTTCATGTAGTGTTTGTTGAAGGTGGAGACCCGCCGCCTCGTGGCGGCGGGGGTTGGCCCCTCGTAGCCGACCGGGGTTGAGAAGATCTCCGAGTGGTCTACGGCTTTTTCAACGTCGTTGAAACATGGGAGGTTGGGTGGACACGGAGATATGAGGAGGGCGCCCCACACAGACTCCTTAGCCGCCTCTAAAGCCTCCCTGCTTGGCCTGGCCTTAACCAGCGCCTGTCTGAAGGTTATGGAGAGCCCCACCGCCACGGCGAGCTTCTCGTCGTCGCCATACGCCGGGTCATCGATGATGAACTCCACCATGTCTATAGCCTGAGCTTTATTACCAGTTTTTTCAACGCCTCTTTCTCGGCGGGGAAGTGGCCCAGCGGCTTTGGTCCGTTGAGCCTCACCCAGAGACATTTCTCAGATAGGTATATGTCGCCGGTTTTTAGGTTGAGCACCAGCGGGTACATCCTGCAAGAAAGCGGCTTTTTCTCGTGTATGGTGCACTTGCCTTTGAAGAAGGGGCACCACCCCTCTATTACCCACTTGTACAGCTTCACGCCGTTGTGCTCGCCGTAGGGCACGAACCTAAGCTTTACGCCTATTCTCCCAGCTACCTGCGTCAAGGTCAGTACCTCGTCCTCCAGCACCACAGGCATGTCTTCAAAGTCTTCAAACTTGCAACAGTCCGAGGGGCAACCCATTGGACAGGTAAACACGGCGAAATCCTGGGGATGGTTTAAAAACCATACTGTGTTTATAAAGATAGAGATATTTCTTGTCAATCCTTTATTTACGTACAGATAAGCTGGCTGAGGCATTAGTAAATTTACTTAACTTAAATAACCCCTCAATCTATGTCGCATTCCCTATGGTAGCTTTTAGAAATTTTAAAGATTAATCTATAAACATATAAAAAATCTTTAAATAAATATCTTTGTCGGACCCTCCTGAAGAAAGGGAAGGAGGAGAAGAAAGAAGAGAAAAATAAATAACCGTGGTGCGCTAAGATTTTTAAATCCTCCTTTCTTTTACCCTCCATGGTTAAGGTTATCGATGTTGGGAGAGTAGTGGTTAAGGTTTTGGGCAGAGAGGCTGGTGGGAAGGCTGTCGTGGTAGATGTCGTGGATGAGAGCTACGTCGTGGTTACGGGCCCGAAGTCTCTTACTGGAGTGAGGCGGAGGCGGGTGAACATAAACCATATAGAGCCGACGGACAAGAGGGTTGAGATAAAGAGGGGCGCCTCTGACGAGGAGGTGTTGAAAGCCGTCGAGGCCGCCGGCCTGGTCGAATACATGCGGGAGAGGGTGAGGCCGCAGTTCTTCGGCATAACTAAGGCCGAGGTTAGGTGAGGTGCGGAGGTAGAGAGGTTTTTGTAAAAATCCAGGAGGGGACCAACCCGGAGTGGGGCAGGCCGCCTTCTCAAAGACCTGCCGAGGAGCACATAAGGTACTCGCTTGTGTTGCTTGACAAGCCGCGGGGGCCCAGTAGCCACGAGGTGGTTGCCTGGGTGAAGAAGATCTTGGGCGTTGATCGGGCCGGTCACGCGGGGACTCTGGACCCGAAGGTCTCCGGCGTCTTGCCCATCGCCGTCGCGGAGGGCACCAAGGTCCTCATGGCTCTTTCTAGATCCGACAAGGTGTATGTGGCCGTGGCGAAGTTCCACGGCGATGTAGATGTCGAGAGGCTGAGGGCTGTTTTGCAAGAGCTCCAGGGCGCAATATATCAGAAGCCCCCTCTCCGCTCCGCGGTGAAGAGACAACTTAGAACCAGGCGCGTGTATTCTCTAAAGCTACTCGAGGTTTGTGGGAGGTATGCCGTGATAAAGATGCACGTGGAGGCTGGGACTTATGCGCGTAAGATTATCCACGACATAGGAGAGATCTTGGGCGTGGGGGCGAACATGAGGGAGCTGAGGCGCGTGGCTGTGTCTTGCTTCACTGAGGACGAGACTGTGACTTTGCAAGACGTGGCTGACGCGTACTACGTCTGGAGGAAACACGGCGACGACACCTACCTACGAAGGGTGCTTCTGCCTATTGAGGAGGTAGCGCGTCACCTGCCCAAAATCTGGGTTAGAGACAGCGCAGTCGACGCCTTGTGCCACGGCGCGCCGCTGGCGGCCCCGGGGGTTGCCAAGTTCGAAATCCCGTTTTCACGGGGAGAGCTAGTTGCGCTTTTCACGCTTAAGGGGGAGCTCATAGGCGTAGGCAGGGCGCTTGTAGACGGCGAAGAAGTTAAGAAGATGGAGAGGGGCCTCGTCGCGCGGACCGACAGAGTTGTGATGCGCCGCGGCACGTATCCGCCCATGTGGAGGAAAGGGGGTAAGACATAAAAACAGCTAAGTATTAATTGACGTGGGACAACGTCCGCCTATACGCCGCATTGTAATCGACGCCGCGATACCAACGAAGGGTATTACGATAGTAGACGTGGCGAAGGAGCTGTATAAGGTAGAGGGCGTCAAGGCCGTCCGCGTAACTGTAGACGACGTAGACGTAGACGTGCTCGGCCTTGCCATAGTGGTGGAGGGGGTGGACATAGACTACGGCGAGTTGGAAGAAGCCCTTGAGAAGGTGGGCGGAGTTGTGCACTCAATAGACGAGGTGGTGGTCGGCGAATACATACCTGAGGCGGGGGCAACGACGTGAGGTACCTGGTCCTCGGCGCGATAGACGGGATAATTACCGCAGGTGCGCTCTCCGCCTCGCTGATACTCAGAGGAGGGGCTGTCGATATGCAACTCGCCCTTTCTCTCTCAGTCCTCGTGGCCTCTATAAACGCCCTCACGGTATTCGTGGCGGAGTTCTCGCACCAGATGAAAGAAGTCCGCGAACTCGCCTACAAGCTGTTGCTTAGAGAAGAGCGCGTCGGATGGACGCTTATCCACAGCCGCGCGCTCTATGCCACGTTGAGATCCGCGTTGTCTAACTTCGCAGCGTCGTTTCTCGGCGCCGCCTCGGTCTTAATCCCGGCGTATTACGCGCCGCACGTCGCATTGCTGGCAATCGCCGTAGCTGTTGTGGCTGCCAGCTATCTGCTAGCCGGATGGTCCTGGGCCGAGTTTCTGGAATTCGCCGCGATGGCCTCCCTGGCTATAGCCCTCGGGCTCTTAATAGGGCTGGCCTTTCCAGTAATTACTTAAATACACCTGGACGAACACATGTGGCCACACTCCCCGTAGAGTATCTAAGAACCACCCGGCTCTTCAGAGAGAAGGTAGACGGCGTAGAGATAATCTCCTTCGAGGTGCCAACCCATAAGTATTTTTCGCGGAATGAGATACCCTACCTCGCCACAGCTCTTGACGTAGATTTTCGTAAGTTGGAGAACATGATATCTGACATGAAGTACGGCCGTGTGGTGGTTGAGAAGCTGTGGGCGTATAGGCTAGATGCAGACATGATACGAGAAAGCAAAAAAGTCCTGCTCCCCGACTTAGCCAGCAACCCGGTAGACGGCGAGGTGGACGAGCTTGAAGACTTCAAGATCCTTAAGATACACATCGGAGAGCTGAGGGAATATGTGAGGATCTTCGTCAAGCCGCTACAAGGCTACAAAGAAGTAATAATCTACAGGAAGCCGCCGCACCCAGCGTTTGTAAGATACGTGGCGTATCTCTAGCCCTGCGGCGTCTAGAAACGCATTAATATATCGGCCAACGGCGAGTTGTGAGGATCGCTGTTGTGGGCATCGGCGGATGGGGCAAGAACCATCTTCGGGTGGCGGCTTTGCTCAAGGGCGAAGACCTAGTCGACGTGGTATATGCAGTTGACATCGACGAGGGAAGGCTGAGGTGGGCGGAGAAGACATACGGCGCCGTGCCCATCATGGGCGTGGAAAACGCCGCCAATCTAGACGTAGACGCCGCGATAGTGGCGACTCCCACGACGCTCCACGCGGCCCACGCCTCGCTTTTCCTCTCAAGAGGCATCCCGACGCTCGTGGAGAAGCCCTTCGCGGCGACTCTGCAGGAGGCTTACCAGTTGCTTGACGCCGCCGGCAGAACGGTCGTGACCACGGGCTACCTACTGCGGTTTCACCAGGGCGTTAGATACGTGAAGAACAACCTCCAGAAGCTGGGCCGCTTCTTGACGGCCTACGGCAAGAGGACTTCTAGATGGCCTCTGAGGCCGGGCGACGTAGGCGTGGTGAAGGACCTCGCCATACACGACATAGACCTCGTCACCTACATCACAGGCAGACGCGCCTCCGCGGTCTACGCCTCGGGGGGCTCCACCAGGGGGACTCGTGAAGACCATGCACAGATATTCGCGCAATACGACGGAGCCTCAGCGCTCTACGAGGCCAACTGGCTCACGCCGTATCGCTTCAGGAAGATAGAAATAACGGGCGACCAGGGAATCTTCGCCGTGGACTTCGCGACAGACGACGTATATTTCTACGGCGAAGAGGGGGTGTACCGGCCCAGGCTGGAGATGGCGGAGCCCCTACTTCTGCAAGACCGCGAGTTCTTAAGAGCGGCCTCGGGCAGGGGAGGAGAGGTCGTAGACAGGGGGGACATCCTCTACACGATGAAGTTCTGCGAAGCCGCGGTGTCTTCCATAAAGACAGGCAAGGTGGTCCACCTGGAGGAGCTTTGACAAGTAAACTTCGCCTATTCTACACGCTGCGGTTTTTAAACACAAGGAAGAAGATCCATGAAGTCAGGCGAGGAGCTCAGCCTCCGCGAAATAGAGAAGCTGGACCTCGGCGAGGACTTCAAGCTCGTCCTCTCGCGGGTGTTAGGCGGCGCAAACGTCTACGTAGTCGGGTCGCCTGGGAGCGGCAAGACTGCCATGTTGAGAAAACTCGGGCTGTACCTGGCGCGGATAGGCAGAGACGGGTTGTACCTTAAGCTGGAGTGGGTTAAATACGGCTGGGGGCTCTCGGACTACCTAAGACACTACGGCGAGAAGGCCCGGGAGCTGGCAGGGCTCTCTGGCGGCGACGTAATACTCCTAGACGACGGCGAGTTGCTGTGGAAATACGGCGCTGTGTACAGGAATCTGGTGAGGGACATAAAGGGCAGGCAGGTGGTGGCGGCCTTCAGAGAATTCGACGTAGACACAGCGACGATTCTCTTCGGAGACGGCTTCACCATTTATCTCCAGCGCCAGCAAGCCGCCGCGCCGGCGGCCAAGGCCCCGCTCGGGCTAGGCTTTCTCGGCAAGACCAGCGAGATCATCGTATTATAGCAACAGTCGCCAACAGGTTGTTAAGCCCGTGAAGGGCGGCGGCCGACACAAAGCCGCCTTTTCTAAACGCATAGGTGAGTATTACGCCGTAGAGGAAGTAAAGCGGTAGAAGAGCCGGCAGTCCGTGCACCAGGGCAAAGGCAAGCGAGTTGCCCACGTACCCAACCAGCGGCCCCGCCCTCCTCTCCAGCTCTGTGTAGAGGAGGATCCTGAAGAGAGCCTCCTCCACCACAGGCGCCAGCACCACCGCGGTGGCTATAAAGTAAAGCCTCCAGTGGGGGCAGGAAGACATCACCTGGGCTAGGGCCTCCACGAGAAAGCTGTAGCCCCGGAGCAACGGCTCCAGAGCCAGCTCCACGGCCCAGACCCCCGCCAACATCGCAAGCGCGGCCAGGAAGTACTTCGGCCTAAGGTAGAGATAGCCCTTAGCGTAATACGCGACGGGGAGGAGGACCAGGTAGGCCGCCGCCATGGAGGCCGGAAGGTTGCAATAAGGTACGAGCAATGCGGCTAGGCCCATCGCTATAAACATAAGAGGCAACGCCAACGCGATGACGACGAGACGCATCGAATTTATATAATGTGAGGTTTAAAAACTGTGGCCATCTACGTAGCCGCCACCGCCGTAGGCCGACGGAGGTTCTTCATAGACCTCGCCAACTGGGACAGGTTGGAGAGGTACCACAAGCCCTTCCTAGTAAACCCCGGCTGGCCTGAGGGGCTCGCCGGGGGCGTCGTCGATATTGGGAGGTACATGGAGGAGCTGTCTCAGATCTACAAAGAGGCAGCGGAGGCTACAAACAGATCGCAGAGGGAGTTTGTAAAAGCCGCCGCTAAGATTTGGACCTTGAGGTTCATACTGCCGACGCGCGTGGAGGTGGACCAAGCCGCGTTGCGCGAGACGAGGACCTACTGGGAGATCAAGAACCACATAGAAGACGTGGTGGGGAAGAGGTTCGGCCCCTGGGGCGAGGTATACGCCGGCTGGGTCAACGTAGAGACCAGAGACAAGGCGGTTTACGTCGGCGGGAGACCCTCGCTGGGGCACACATACCTCCGCCTCATCGGGGTGCTTGAGTTGTAGTGATCTCCGCCCTGCCGCCGAATTTTGCGATGAGAAGCTGTTTCAGCCGCCCCACGGCGGCCTCGACAAGCGCCTCTGCCCTCTGCCCATCCTCGGCGCTTGCGTAGATGTGGATGTGCAACAGCGGCGCCTCCACTTCAAAGCCCTTGGGGTGGGACTTTACATACAGCGCGGGGTCCATCCTCATAACTTCGCGTATAACCGGGGCGGCGTCTGCCTCGGGCACCCCCCTGACCACCAGCACCTGCTCCGCGAAGTAGACAGGCGGCCCCCTAGATCTGAGCACAGGCTCGACATAGCCCTCAAATATGGCCTCCATTTCGCGGGGGACGCCGGGCAACAGCACCACGACCCTCCCCCCATGCTCGTAGAGTATGCCTGGCGCCGTGCCCGCGGGGTTGGGAAGCGGCTTGGCGCCCGGCGGCATCATGGCCATCTTCTCACGCTCGGGCGTCAAGGGGTACCCCCTAGCCTCATACTTCTCCTTAACCATCCTCAAAGCCTCTTGGTTAACCACAGGCTCAACGCCGAGCGCCTTGCAGAACGCTAGGTTCGTAATGTCGTCTGGCGTAGGGCCGAGGCCCCCCGTCGAGATGACCACGTCAGCCCTCCCCAGCGCCTCCCTGAAGACCTCGACTATGTCGCCCTCCTCGTCCGGCACCGCGACCACCCGCCTGACAGAGTACCCCAGGTGGGTAAGCTTGGAGGCCAGCCACGCCGCGTTTGTGTTCACCACGCGTCCAATTAATAACTCGTTTCCTACTGAGAGGATCCAGGCAACGCCTTTGCCCATGTAGTAAGCTACCTAGAGGCTTTTATCTCTTCCCGTATAACCACAAAAAGCCCCAGGAGCGTCACCGCGATGCCGATGGCCTGCAGGGGCAACGCGACGCCGGCGCCTAACGTGACCGTTCCCGTGGGCACCTCCCCCAATATGGGGACCGCCAGCAACGTGGCGCCGATCGGCTCCCCGAGGGTGCCGGCGGCGATAGTCACCGCGCGGTACCTCCCCAGCAGGTAGTTAAATACGGTGTGGCCCATCATCATGGGTATGGAGGCTATCAGCAGAAACATGAAGAAGGTGTAGGGGTCGTAATCGGTGAGGTTTGTGCGGAGCGCGAGACCCACGCCTAGTGAGACAAGCGCCGCGGCTCCATAAGCCACCGCGACGTAGCCCAGGGTCCCCACGGAGGACCTCACCACGCGCCCCGCGGCGAGGTATCCTGCGAACGAAAACGCGCCGACTATGGCGAGTAGGTTGCCCAGAAGCCCCCCGGGGGAGAAGGTGATGAGGAGCGCGCCCGCGGTTGCGGCAAGGACGCCAGCCGCCGTGATTTTGTTTATCCTCTCGCCCAGGGCTCCGGTCAGGGACAACATGACGATGGGGTGGATGTTCACGAGGGTTGTGCTGGCAGCCACCGTGGTCAAGAAGAGGGAGGGTATCCAGCTGAGGAAGTGAACCGCGAGGAAGACGCCGGAAAGCAGAGAAAACGCGAGGTCGCGCCCCCGCGGTAGCTCCAGCCCCTTGACGGCACCTGCGGCGAGGACTATAAACGTGGCAAACGCCAGCCTCCAGAAGGTGATGGCTATGGGGTCCGCCGGGGTTAGCCTGATGAGTATAGATGCGCTCGATATGGCCAACACGCCGACGGGGAGAAGCCAGAGCACGGCCAATCTGCAATGCTTATATATACACAACTCGGCCTCTCCATGGAGTTTCCAGACGTGGAGCTTGAGGCGCACACAGGTGAGAGGGTGTCGCCGGCTCGTGTGCCGAAGGCAGTCGTCTATTTCTTTCCAAAGGCCTTTACGCGGGGGTGCACCAGGGAGACTATACGCTTCAACGAGCTCTACCCCAGGTTCCGCGAGAAGGGCTACGAGGTCTTCGGCGTGTCTACAGACGGCGTTGAGACGTTGAGGAAATTCGCCGAGAAGCACAAGGTCCAGTTCAAGCTTCTGAGCGACAAGAAGGGGAGGCTCGCCGCGCAACTAGGGATCTTGAGGCTGATTGGCGTCGCCGAGCGGGTGACGTATGTGCTCAACAACGGCGAAATAATCCACGTGTTGAGAGGCCTGAAATCCGCGGATGAACACGCAGATAAGGCGCTTGAGCTCACATGAAGGCCTACGAGATCAGAGGGCCCTGCCCCGAGCTGGCCACCGTGTTGGCTAAGGCGGCGGCTGAGCTGGGCCCCGGCGAGGAGGCTAAGATAGTGAGCCGCTGGCGGTATGTAGTACACGACGTGAAAAACTCGGCCGGATATATAGGGCTTGAGGTGGTCAACGTCAAGGAAGGCCCCAGCCACGTCGAGATCGTGATTAGAAAGTCAGCACAAGCTCGGCATCTTTTGCAAGGGCGAGAAACGTAAGCGACCCCGCCACCTCCACGCCCGGCAGAGGCTCCAGCCCAAGCATTTTTGTGACTGGCTCGTCTACGTAGACCTTAACGCCAGTTGATAGGCACTCCCTGGCGAGGTCCTCCAGCCTCCTCGCCCCGAGCCCTCGTAGCTTCCATCTTACGTAGACAGACGCCAGGTAGGGCAATCCCACGAGCTTGGTCCTCGGCTTTTTGCTGAAGACATACGCGCCTAGCCCCGTCGCGAAGAGGTAAACGTCGTACCCCATGGCCTTCGCAGACAGGGCGATCACAAGGGCGTGATAGGCGCGGGCAAGGTCGTTGTCGGAGAGCATAACGACGGCTTTAGGCATATTAATCCACAGCTTCAGATTTATATAGATGACGAGCCAATGCAGGCGGCGACCAGATGACCGGTGACCTGCCGGCTGACTAGCCTTTATACGAGGGGCACCTCGGGCCGACGGGGCACATGGCGCATCTAGGCTTCCTGGCCGTGCACACGTCGCGGCCGAACTGGATGAGCTTCAGGTGGAATTCGAGGTACCGCTCCGGCGGTAGCCTATCCATAAACCACCGGCTTATCTCATCGTAAGTCCTGCCGATTCCCCAGCGGCGGGCGATGCGTGTTATGTGGGTGTCGACTGGAAACGCCGGGAGGCCAACGTTGACAAGGACCACGTCCGCCGTCTTCTTCCCGACGCCAGGCAGACCCAGGAGAAGCCTCCTGGCCTCCGCGGCCCCCATGCTTATCAACTTCGCCGGCGTTATCTCGCTGGCCATGAAAGCCTCAGCAAGAGCCTTGAGGCGGCGAGACCTCTGTTTATGCATGCCTGCGGGTCTAATCAACTCGGCGAGCACCTGCTCGGGAAGTACGCGGATGGCTTCCGGCGTAATCACGCCGAGCCTCCTCTTCAAGTTTTCAAACGCCTTGAAGGCGTTTTTGTCTGAGGTGTTTTGGCTGAGAACAACCGCGACCACCAGCTCAAATAGGCTCCCCCCGGAGCGCTGCACCACAGGTGCAATGAACTCGTCAAGCCTGAGCCACACGGCCCCGTCTACGAGATCTATGAATTCATGCGACACGTTTGCTAAGTCCCGCCCTTATATATCTCTGACGCCGCTAAGGCGTGGACGAGGTGAAGTTCTCCCTGCGGAAGTCAGACTTCGAAAGGTTCGCGGAGAGGCTGGGGGTCAGCCCCGACGAGTTGCTCGCGGCGCTTAAGGCCGAGGTGGTCAAGGTGGGGCCTGGGTTCCGCTACGTCGTGGACATGGAGAGCTTCTTCTACTTCGTCGTTGGGAGGCTGTACGCGGGGTCCCAGAGGAGGCCCGAGAAGGCTCAGGAGGTCACGGCGGAGCGGTTTGAGGAGGTTCTCAACAAGGCGGTGGACCGCCTCGCCGGGGCGAGCGGCTACGCGAAGCTTGTGGATGTGAAAAACGCTGTGATGCAGGAGCTCGGCATAGGCGAAGACGAGTTTGTGAAGAGGCTGGGCGAGCTCCTCCAGACGAAACGGGGGGCCTACGTCCTGCTGGAGGGCGGCGACGTCAAGGTCCAGATAGGCCTTAAGAAGTACGGCTTTATAAAAAGAGTGGAGAGGCGTTTAATAGCTGAGGTAATACACTACTAGTACGCCCACCTAGTTAATTAGCTTAGGTGTATACATAACTGTGAGTTGCAATATTCCCAGATGGCCAGTGGCCGGCGACGGTTTTAAACTAGGCGGCAACACATGGCATAGGGCGGTGGACTCCTTGGTTAAGCTCACCTCAGCGTTTCCCATGGCTGTTTTGCTCGGCAGGGCGGGCATGGGCAAGACGCATGTGGCTTATGAGGTGTGCCTCAGGACGAACTGCATATACGTAGACCTCACCGAGGTGGGGGAGAGAAATATGGCAAATGTCGTCGCAATAGTCGTGTGGAGGCTGTTGGCGAGACACGGCGGCAGAGACGCCAAGAACCGGGTGGTGGAGGCATACAGGAGGTTCGGCTACGAGGGCCTCCTTTCGCTCGCAAGGGGGGACCCCGCGTGGACCTTGAGGACGGCCCTTGAGCTGGCCGGCGCGCGGACGGTGATTGTGCTAGACGAGCTCCTGCCCTCCGCGGAGGACCCCAAGTTTTTCGAGGTGGCGTATATACTGCACCGGATTAGAAACATGCACCTCTCCAACGCCTCTTTCTTAGTCACCATGTTGCCTGAGGTCTATGAGAAGATTGTGGAGAGGATACCCCCGCTGGGCAACTTCCTCATACACATCACAGTGCAGCTACCAGACGTAATCCCCGAGGAGGAGGTCGAGGATATTGTATCTGTCTACTGTCCCGAGAAGACAGACCTCGCCCGGAAGATCCTCGCCGAGAAGCCAGACGCCACCATCCGCGAGCTCCTGCTGGAGCTCAACAACATGCCGTCCCGTAGGTTTGTGGAGCTTATACCCACGGATTAGGCTTCTCTTATACGAGCGCCTCCTCGGCGTCAGGCCCAAAAACGACGCGGAGGGCGTGCTTCAAGACACCCACTGGTCCCACGGCCATACGTCTATCCTAAACCTGCCCTTTGGGTAGCCCACCAGCTCTAAGACCTCCGCAATAGCCGCCTCCACCTTCTGTCTCTCGTACGGCACCCAGCGGAGGTCACAGCTTCGTCTCCTCCAGCCACTTCTCTATGGCGTCTGCGAGTTCGGCGTAGCGCATAAAGCCGTCGAGGTGCTCCCTGTAGCACTCCATCCTTATCGTGCCGTTGCTCCTCTCAATTATCCTCGGCTCCTTGCCCGTAAGGGCCTTTACGAGGGCGGCGAATCTCTCGGCGTCTGCCTCCTTGCCCCCAGGCGCGTCAGACCTGGCGTAGGCGTAGCCCACAGCCGCGTTATCCTTCCCATATCTGCCGTATGTAATCTCGTAGTTGCGCTGTACGTCGTCCACCTCAGCCGTGATCCTAATCCTCAACAACTTCTTGCCGCTCTGACTCTTCTCAAGCTTGGCACTCCAGCCTACTACCTTTACCACGTGTGTCTTGCCACCCACCTCCACCCTCCCCTCAAAGCCCTCCAGCCTTAGAGAGCCCCTCGCCTTGCCCTCCTCCACGATCATTTTGGCCTTTTCGTAAACCTCCTCGCCAGCCTCCCAAGCCCTCCGGAGTATATAATTAACGAACTTGGCCGCCAGCTCCTGCCGCTCCCCCTCGCCGTGTACAGACAGCCAGGAGGCGCGCTCAAGACCCTCTCTGAGGATTCTTACATAGCCCGCCTTCCCGCCCTCCGGCATCTTCACCGTGAAGTGGACGCCCCCCTCAAGCCCCATCTCCCTAAACCGTTGTGTCTCCCGCGCTATGCTGTCGGGGTCGGTGGAGTGATATCTGACCATCAGCGCGCCGCTACGCACAAGCCCCACGTAGTACTCCGGCCAGCCCTCCATCAACACGCGCCCGCTCACCAGCTTCTCCAGCCAGCGCTCCGCCGTGCCGGCGTCCACCCAGCCGTTCTCCACGGCCTTCCTGACGATCTCTGTGATGGCTTCCCTAAGCTCCTCGCGCCCGGCCGCAAGCACGTCGGTGGAGACTTCAACACGCCAGACATCTCTTTTGCCATCCTCCTTCTTCTTAACCTCCGCACCGACGCCGGCCAGCCTCAGAAGGCGCGCCGCAAGCTCGGCGCGGCTCCGGTCCGTCGAGAGGAATTCGAGCGAGATCTTCTCCCAGAGATATACATTGTACTTGATCTCGACGTCTTCCTCCGAAATGATCAAATCGGCGGCGACGTAGCCTTTCTCAGTCCTCCTCCTCAGCCCCTCCCAGCGGATGTTAAGCCCCTCGGCCCCCAGCTTCACGGCTTCAGCCAGCTTGTGGTTAATAATTCTTTCATCCTCCTCAAGCAGAGGAGACCCGTAGCGGAAGTAGAGACCGACCAGCTTAATGGCATCATCGTCAGACGCAACTACACGAAACGCACTCCCGACTCTTTCCACCTTCGTCTTAACGCTGTAGGCCGCGAGGACGGCCGCCCAGAGCACGGCGACGGCGGGCTCGCCGCTGGACAAGCCGACCTCTCTCCTCGCCGCAGACACATATCCGTCGCCGCCTATTGTGCTGGAGATAACAGCGGCGAAGTACTTCAGCGTTTCGTCGTTTACGCCCAGCTTCTCTGCCTGTATAAGCAGAAGGGCAGGCGCCACGACCTCCCTCGCGATTTTATCGTTGTTCAGCTTATTACTCAGCGCCTCCAGCTCTCCCCGGACTCCCTCGCTCAGCCGTCTCACCGCGGCGTCCACCACGACATCCCAGTTCTCCACAATCCTCTGTTTGAGGTTCTCCCAGCTCTCCGCCTCGACGCCCAACATCTTAAGCCACCCGCCCCCCGCGCTTCTTCTGATCGCCTCGTCAAGCCTGTCGAGGGGTGCTTCAACCATAACTTGCAACTTCGGCCCCTCAAGAGTTAAGCTCATGCGGAGCCCTACAACAGACCAGCCGAACAAGGCATGAGTCTCCGCCAGTTGCCACAGATGGGATGTGGACATCTGCAACACCCTTTCGCCCTTCTTATTTCTGCTTATCGCCACGTCGGAGGCAACCCAGCCCAGCATGTACAGCAGAAGATCCTCAACGGGCAGACGCCCCCTAACCACCTCCGCCGCCTTCTCCGCCGTCTTAAGCTCCGGCTTGAAGAACCCCCGCCACCTCTCCACGTCGAAGATCAGGGTATAGGTTATGCCCGCCTTCTCCCCCTCTCCCACCTTTGCAATCCACAGCGATATGCCCAGATATACGAGCCCGCCGCCCTCCTTCATGTTGTAGAGCTTAAACACGTAAGCCGACTCGGTCTCCCTATCAAACATCAACGCCAACCTGCCGCCCTTTGTGAGCTCTTCGACGAATCGGCTGTGGCGGTCGGCGCCGGGCTTTAGAAAGAGGCGGCGGAAGGCCTCCGCCACCAATTCCTCCACCGCCGCGGGTCTCTCCGCCTTCGCCTTTTTAGCCCTGTCGTACGCCGTCTTCGGCGCGTAGTAGAGGAGCCAGGCAGACCCGCCCACCTCAAGCCAGTACCCAGCCGCAGCGCCGAACGCACCACGTCTGCCCAACGCATATTCCCTATACGCGATTAAAGCCGCAGGGGACTTCACGCCGAAGTTTACATCGTTAAACTCGGAGAGCTCCTTTCGTTCCGCATTTGATAGCTCCCTCGCCTTGCTCTCATTGACGTCGAGAAGGTCTCTCAGGCTGTGCTTGACAGCATATTCATTCAGCCTCTCCCTGAGGGCTCTCAAGGCGTCCTTGAAAGCCTTGCTCTCCTCCTCGGCCAGCTGTGTTAGACGGCCGACGTCGAGCATGTACACAGCCTTCTTAAACGGCCCCTCCCCCATCTCTCTCTTCTCCACGGCCTTCTCACGCTCTCCCGCGACATCTTTTAACGCTGACCGGTAAATGCCGAAGGCCTCCTCCAAGGCCAGCGCCGCATAGAAGAGAGCCTTCTTCTTCCTCTCATCAAGTTTACCATACGCCTTGCCCATCATCAGCCTCTTCTCCTCAGACCGCTTCGGCATTATCAAAACCCTAAGCGACTCCCAAGGCTCCGCCAGCTTCTCATTCTTGGTGATTGCCGCCTTGGCAATATCCTTGAACCTCTCGTAGGGATCGGGAGCCTCCCTCAAGACCTTAAACACCTCCTCCCGCGGATGCTCCCTAACGCCGGCAGGTATAAACGGCGTCAGAGACGCCGCATACGTCAACTTCTCCAGCTCCACCAAGTCCCACAGATTCAACGCAACAGACAACGCAACAGCCCCAGCCGCCACAGCCGCCATCAAGAAGAGGTATGCCCTGTGCTTATCCACCCAAGCCAGCACCCTCGCCACCGCCTCCACAAGTAGCTCCACGAGGCGCTGAACCGTCACCTTAACCCGCTCAAACACCTCTTTAGCCGCCTCGTAGAGGGCCTTGGCTACCCTCTGGACGTATTGAACAGCCTCTCTGAAGTGCCCAACCTCCGCCAGCGCCACGGCGGAGGAAACAACGGCTTCTGAATACAGCTTATGATGTGCGGAGTATGGCACCGCCGAGAGCCGGGCTGAGGCGGCTTCTCTACGTCTACGCCACACCCCATGTGCCGCTTTAAAAACAGCTATACGCAAGGAAATCCTTGCTGTAGACATTCGGCGTGGAGTGGGTTAGGAAGTGGCTGGATCTTAGGGAGAGGTTGATCGAGATCGCCAAGGTTATGCGCAGATATCCGTGGATGTTGGAGGTGATAAAGCAGAGACCTATGAGCATCCTACACCCCTACATGGTGGAGGCATATGCGGCAAAGGACGAGTGTGAGGTTAGCCTTTCCCTAAACCCACTGAAGGCTTTTGCGCACGGGACGGCGCCGTAAAGGAGACAAAGCTGGAACTGACCTTCAGCCGGTACGAGACGTACGAGGAAAGTTTCTTATACTGGATTTCTCTCTCTTTTATGATCAAGTCGGAGACCGTAAGACAGATACTCGACCACTACAGAGTTGTTTGGGCCCTTGGCCATGCCCAGTCTGTGATGGGCTGGGATTCCGAAACTTATATGCCCGAGGAAGGCATAAAGGGGCGTGCAGTTGCCAGGGCTGAAATTGCTCAATTGATTCAACGTTTTATGCTTGATGAAAAATTTGTAAAGCTTATCGAAAGGGCTGAGGAGGAGAAGGATCTTACAGATGTTGAGAGAGGAATTATAAGGACGTTAAAGAGGGACTTGAGGTTCTACCAGAGGGTGCCCCCCGAGGTGGTTAAGGAGTTCGCGAAGGTGACCTCCGAGGCCTTTGTGGCGTGGCGGGGGGCCAAGGAGAAGGCGAGGTTCGACCTCTTCGTGTCGTATCTCGAGAGGATAGTGGAGCTGACCAGGGTCGTGGCCGAGAAGCTGGGCTACGAGGAGCATCCCTACGACGCATTGCTGGACCTCTACGAGGAGGGACTTACGTCTAGAGACGTGGAGGCGGTCTTCTCGGTGTTGGAGCCGGGGATCAAGTCGCTTCTCTACAAGCTTGAGTCGCGGGGCTGGCCTAGGAGACACCCGCTGGAAGATATGCCTTACGACAAGGCGAAGGTGGAGGTAGCGGTTATGGAGGTTTTGGAGTTCGTCGGCTACCCCAAGGCTAGGTTCAGGGTTGACGTGTCTCCGCATCCGTTCACAGTCGGTATCGCTACGCCCTTTGACGTGAGGATAACCGTGCGGTACAGGGGGGTTGACTTCAGAGAGCCGCTCTTCTCGGCGTTGCACGAATACGGCCACGCCCTCTATGAGCTAAACATAGACGAGTCCCTGGCCATGACGCCCGTCGGCTCAGGGGTCTCCCTAGGCATTCACGAGAGCCAGAGCCGCTTCATGGAAAACGTCGTGGGCAGGAGCCGCGAGTTCGCGGCGAAGATATCGCCAACCCTGCGGAAACACCTAGACTTCCTGGCCAAGTACGCAGACGACGATCTCTTCTACTACTTCAACGTGGTTAGGCCCAGCCTCATTAGAACCGAGGCGGACGAGGTGACCTACAACCTCCACATATTGCTCCGGTACAGGCTGGAGCGCCTCATGATCACCGGCGAGGTCAAGACCTCGCAACTGCCGGAGCTTTGGAACAACGAGATGGACCGTCTCCTCGGCGTTAGGCCTAGAAACGACGCCGAGGGGGTCCTCCAGGACATACACTGGGCCCACGGCTCGATCGGCTACTTCCCCACCTACACGCTCGGCAACGTGGTTGCGGCGATGATCTATTATAAGCATGGGAAAATCCGCGAGCTAGTCGCCGAGGGCAACCTGGCCTCTGTCAAGGAGTACCTGAGGGAGAAGATCCACAGATGGGGTAGCGTCTACCCGCCGAAGGAGTTGCTCTCCAGGGGCTTTGGGGAGACGTACAACGCGGAGTACCTCGTCAAGTACCTCGACGAGAAGTACCGCTAGCAGACGTTGCAAAGCCCAGACAGCGCGGTGCACACATCGCCGTTTTTCCCATAGCCGCTTCGTTTATCCATGAAGGTGCCCCACGCTAGCTGGAAATCTCCTATCTCCACCTTTGCGAGTAAGTCCTCGATGCGGGGGGTGTATTCATGCACTAGCCCCGCGGCTCTGGCGAGCTGGATCACGTAGTTGTTCAGACCCACCCTGGCCCTGAACAACACGTACCTCGCGGCGTCGCAGGCGTCGCTTAGCTTCACCACCCTCCCGTCGAAGTAGAGGGGGCGCCCGAGCTTCGCCGTGAGCTCGGCCGAGGCGTGTGCGGCCAGCACGCTGATGATCTTAAAAGTCCTCCCGCCATACGGCGCGGATCCTAGAAACAGCAAGTTCACCTCGTCGCTTACCACGTGGACAAACTCAGCCCCGTACTGCATTGCGAGCCTCCGCGCCGTCTCCACAAGCGCCGCGTGCGCCAGCTTGCTCCGGGGCGCCTCGAAATCTTTGAGCCTCTTGCCGAAACCCACCCCGTCGAGCCGCACTGCGAAAGGCGGCGAGGAGGGCTCGCACACTGCCTCCCTCTCCCGGTACCTCATCTCAAGCACCGCCGGGTTCTCAAGAAGAAGCCTCCTGAGCGAATCCACTAACTACTGGAGGTTTTTAAATACGAAAATACCCATCCACGTGAAGCTGAGGTTCAGATACGTGGTGCTGGGGGGCACCTTCGACACGCTACACGCAGGTCACGTGAAGCTCTTGGCCACGGCGACTCTAATAGGCGATAAGATCCTCATCGGCCTAACCAGCGACGCGTTTGCCTCCACCTATAAGCAGTACAGGGTAAGGCCCTTCTCGGCGCGTCTTGCCAATTTAAGAAATTTGCTAAGCCTAATAGCGCCAGACAAAGACGTTGTCTACGCCGAGATCAACGACCCCCACGGGCCAGCGGTGGCGGACCCCCGGCTTGAGGCCATCGTGGCCAGCATAGAAACCGCACCGCGCGCCCTCGAGATAAACGACGAGAGGGCCAAGAGGGGCCTCAGGCCCATGGAGCTGGTGGTTATATCCACGGTAAGAGATGGATATGGGCATGTTCTTTCCTCCACCTACATCAGGCGCGCGCTGGAACACATGAGGCTAGAGCCTAAGTAGAGAGAGTTCGCGGTAGGTCTCAAACGCCTCTCCGCATGTGTTCACACACAGCGTGGGGCCGCCGAGGAGGTCTATCCTCCGGTGCTCCCTCCCCCTCCTCTTCAAGAACCTGAACACGTCGGTGTACACGATATCTGAGTGTTTAAAGTCCGTGAAGACGACGAGGTAGTTGTGCACAAGTGACCAAGCCGTGTAGGGGTCGTCGGCAGGGGGAAGGCCGTAGTCCTCCAGCCTCACGGAGGGCGTCGGCGGCTTCACCTTGGCAATCCGCTTGGCCAGCTCGGCGGCGTAGAGCACGTTGGCGGCCTCTATCTGGGCGTCGAGGGGGCTGTGGTAGAGGCCCCAGGTGTCTTTTAGTGAGGAGATGGTCACTGAGGGGAGGCCCCACCTTTCGTAGTGCACGCTGTCGAAGTACGCCTCGGGGGCCTCCACAGGGCCCAAGCCCTTTAACGCCTCGTGTAGATAGGGCGTTGTGTAGATCCTGGGGGTCCCCACGCCGACGACGTCTATATTAACCAGAAGGGTGGGCCTCCACCGCTTTAGGTAATTTAGAGACCCCCACGCCCAGTAGAATGAGGGCGTGTGCGGCGCCACGCCCTCCTCCGCCGTAAACAAGCCGAGAGCCACCGGGACGTCGTCGGCCACAAGCTCGCTAAACGCAAGGACGGCGGCCTCCACGCCTGCGCAGTTGTCCGTGGCGCCGACGAGCCAGTGGTCCCAATGCGCTGATATCATAGGCGTGTTCTCAAAACTGTTAAACGCTACGAGGCTGTAGCTGTAGGTGACCCGCGACTTGGTGTTTACCTCAAGCCTTGCCCGCCTCCCCACGTATGAGCCGACGTCTTCGAAGCTGGCGGCAGGCACCGGCGTCGGCGCCGCGTCGAATTTATAGCCGTGTTCCCCAGCGACTACAATCCGGCGGGGCGGCCTGCCTGTGAACACCACAGCGGCGGCGCCGCGGCGCGCCGCGTCGATGACCACGTATTTGGCGTCGTCTACGTCTGGGGGGAACTCCGCGACGGCTATGTTGCCCTCCACGTCTCCGTCTACCGGCATAAGCCTCCCCTCCACAGACGCGGCCTGTGAATAGGGCATGGCTAGGCCGGGGAGCGCCGCGCCCTCCACCTCAAGCCTGGTGCCCGCGTCTTGCCAGTGGAGAACCTCCACGGGGGATAGGTGGAACCATATTGAAGGCGTGTCGAGGAAGGCGAGGAGCCACTGGAGGAACTCCCTCTCGTGCGGCGAGCCGGCTACCAAGTCGCCGTAGGAGGTGCACTTCTTGAAAACCTCAGCCACGGGGGGAGGGGAGGGAAGGTTTTAAATTTGTGATCTTGTTAGATTTGGCGGATTCAGCTGAGAGGTGCTGTGTTGAACCCGGACTGAACGGGTGATGGACGATCCGCCTAGACCTCCTCGATGGAGAACGCCCCCAGCTTCTCAAGCACCTGGTCAAGCTTGGCGTTTACCTCCTTCAGAAGCGTAGCGGCCTCGTCTGACCGGCCCTTCTCAAGCCTTTCCAACGCGGCTTTGAGATCCTTGACCACGTCGAGCAACACGTCGAGCCGCTGGAAGCCGCGTATGATGCCGTCTACCTCCTCCCTGAGGTCGTCGATCTTCTTCATGTTGAGATACGTGGCGAGGATTATTAGCTCCTGCACGTTGTCTATTCTTTTCTTCTTCTCTAACTTGGTCAAAACCTCCGTCGCCAACGCCCGGACAGCCCCCTCGATTTTCCTATTTACGTCCTCCACGGTAAGGTTTTATACCGTGAATAAAAGTCTATTGTTGGTGATGACGGGATCGATGGAGGGATGTGTGACGACGGAAGAGACGACCTGACGCTTAAATACCATAAACAGGTCTACGCCTATGAAACGGGTGTATTTGACGGTGAAAGACGACATCAACCTCCCGGGGGTCCCCCTTCTGAGGATCTTGAAGAGCGAGGCGGCTAAACACGGGGTCTGCGGCGAGGCCCGGCTCGCGGACAACACGCTTTACGCCGTCTTGGAGGGCCCCGATGAGTCTGTGGAGCGGCTTGTGAAGTTCATACCCATGGCGTCGCCTGCCGTCAAAATACGGGAGATCTCAGTAAGGGAGGACGAGTACCGAGGCGACTATAAGGAGTTTAGAGTATCCGCCTAGCGCGCCTAAGTAGAAGCTCCACCTCCCTCCGCACCGCCTCGCTCTCCCTATACGGCTCCGCAGCCGGCGCCTCCCCGCCCGCGACCCCCGCTAGGAGGCTGGCCAGAGCCCCCTTGAAAACACCAGGGGTGGAGGGGCACTCCAGAGAGATGTAGAACTCCCGCCTCGCCAGCGACTTGCCGAGGAGGTAGTAGAAACGCTCGGAGGCGAAGAAGTACCCCGTGGGGTCGTCTCTGTGTATGTCGAACCCTAGCTGGACGGCAAGAGGCCCCTCAGACGTGCGGTATATAAAAGACAAGACTCGTTCAAAACTCCGGTCCCCCGCGCCGGGAGGCAGAGGGAAGGCGATGGCCCCGTGTCCCCGCCTCGCCACTTGTCTGGGGGATGGCCCCTCGGCCCCGCCGTATACCACATACAGCGGGAACTTGTGCTCGAGGTGGAGCTCCCATGTGCCCAGCGGGAAGTGTCTATCTATAGACAAGACGGAGGCGCCTACCTTCTTCGCTATGTAGACCGTTGCGTTGAACACTTGTCCGCCCCTCGGCGTGTGTAGACCAGCCATGGAGGTGCCTCCCACATAAAACACGGCCCGCCGCTTGGACAAGGCGGTGTCGGCCACGGCGACAGCCCTCAACACGTCAGCCTCGCGTCTGGAGACTGCTCTTACAAAAATTTCGCTGTGGGCGAGACGCACGGCGTCCCAGCCCCCAGCCCCCTCCACTACCTCAGCGCCTGCCTCCCTCAAAGCCTCAGAGACCCAGTCAGACGTGTTCTTGTGGACAAGTAACACATATATACCGGAACTATCCCGTTTATTAATGCAGGGGTTTACGAACTGGAGGAACAGCTCTACGCGCTCTTAAGAGAGAGGGCTAGGTACAACGCGCCGCCGCTTATTGACGGCGTTCTTGCGCCGGTGATCGCCTCGGAGGTATCCCGACTGCACAAACCCGCCGTGGCCTACCTAGGGCCCGAACGCTCCTTCACGTGGGAAGCCGCCGTGGCCATGTTCCCACACGGAGTCCACGTCCCTAGCAGGGCCGTCACGGATGTGTTTAAAGCCGTGGACCGGGGGACGGCCGACTACGGAGTGGTGCCGTTTATCAACAGCCTCGAAGGGCCTGTTGGCGAGACGGTAGACGCCTTAGCTACACACGGCGTCGGGATAGCCTCCATGGGCGAGCTGAGGGTGACTCTCTGCATCGCCAAGAGGGGGGTCCCCCGGGTCGTATACACGCATCCACACGCCGCCGCCCAGGCGAAGAGGGCGCTCGCGGTCCTGGGCGCCGAGGTCGTCTACACGTCCTCCACCTCCGAGGCCGTGAAGGAGTTCGAGAAATGTCCCTCCGACTGCGCGGTGCTGGCGTCGCCCAGGGCGCTTGAGCGCTACGAAAAGACCTGCGGCGTGGAAGACGGGGAGAGCTACACAAGGTTCGCGGTGCTGTCGAGGAGGGGCGGCGCCTCGGGGGCCAGAGCCGCCTTGATATTCGCGGTGCCCAACGTCGCTGGCGCGCTCTACAAGGCGCTGGCCCCCCTGGCGGAGAGGGGGATAAACATGACTCTGATATACTCAAGACCGACTAAGCTATCCCCCTGGGACTACTTCTTTCTGGTGGAGGTGGAGACGGGACCGGGGCTGGAGCCCGCGCTGGAGGAGCTGAGGAGCCGCACCACCATGCTTAAGGTCGTCGGCCGCTACAACGTCATTGCCCTCGGGTGACCAGCTGCCGCGCCTGCTCTATCACCGACTCGGCCAGCTTCTCGCCGAAGCTCGGCAGAGACGCGATCTCCCGCACCGACGCCCTCGCCACGTCTCTAAGGGTCCGGAAGCCGAAGTTGTACAGAACCCTCGCCCTGACCCTCCCCACGCCCCTCAACGCGGTGACCAGCTCCAGAAGCTCCTCCTTCACGCCGTGTACAACCCTCGCCGTGACCACCTCAAGCCCTCTCCCGTGCTCCCCGCGTCCCACGATCCCCGCCAGCTTCGCCGCCGCGTTGCCCAGCCACTCGAAGAGATCCACGTAAACCCGTAGATCGCCCGGCGCCACCTCAAACCGCTCAAATATCTCGTCCTCGTCCACCTCCTCTATCCACGCCTTCAGCATCGCCGCGGTCTTAACCACGTCTTCAAACTCCTCGTCTTCCTCCACGTCAAGGGCAGACAGCACCTCCTCGGCAAGGTGTTTATCCATCCTGCCCCGCCTCACCCTGGGGAAGTCCGGCGCGGTCAGCACTATGTATAGATACGCCGCAGTCGTGCCCCGCCTCAGCGACTTAATAAGCGCTATGTACCTGGCGGCGGTCTCCGGGTCTAGATACAGCCTAGCCACCTGCCTACCCAGCTCGGTGGCGTATACGTAATCGCCGTCTCGCTCCAAGAAGCCCCACTCCACCAGCTGGTCCACGGCGTCTTCCACCTTGGACCGGAGCAAGGCGGATTTAAGCCCGGTCCTCAGCTGGTGGAAGCCCAGGGTGTTGGAGAAGAAGTCCGCCAGCTCGTCTATGGACTTGGCGTATCCCCCGCCCACTGCGCCCAGCGCATGAGCCCTCAGGCTGGGGCCGGACAGGATGTGCGACTTCACGTTTTCCACCTGGCCCAGGACGTACCTCTCCATGAGGTACCCCACCTCGTTTCTGCCACGGGCGACGATCACCGCCTCGCCGAATGGGTCGAGCCCGGGCCTCCCCGCCCGCCCCGCCATCTGTTTATACTCAAGCACGGGGATCTCCTCCCTCCCCACCACCGGGTCGTAGCGCTCGTACCCCGCCACGACCACGCGCCGCGCCGGGAGGTTCACGCCGGCGGCCAACGTGGTTGTGGACACCACGACTTTTATCACACCGCGCCTGAACCCCTCCTCCACAAGCCTCCTAACCTCCAGCTCAAGCCCGGCGTTGTGGAAGGCGACGCCCCTCGCCACGAGCTCCGCCAGCTCCCTCCCGATGATCTTGCTAGACGACGCCCGCAACACCTCCTCCGCCAGCTCCCCCGCCTCCCCCACGTCGATGAGCCTCGCGGGATGTGCGGCGATAGCCTTGGCGATCGCCCCGGCGAGACGCACGGTGGAGGATCTGCTGCTGGTAAACACCAGCGCCTGCCCGCCGTCGGCCAGCGCGTCCACGGCGAGGGCCACCTCGGCGTCGCCGCCTGCCCTAACCGGCCGGCGCGTCCCGTCGGGGAAGTGGATGCTCCCGCCGAAGTACACGCCCTCCCGCAGAGGCACGGGCCTCCAGCTAGACGCCACGAGCCTAGCCCCCATCCACTGCGCCACCTCGGCCGCGTTGCCTACGGTGGCGCTCAGCCCTAAGAACTGGGCCCGGAGGCCCAGGTGCCTCACCTTGGCGATTATGGACTCGAGGACGGGCCCCCTCCTGGGGTCCCCCAGGTAGTGGATCTCGTCCACCACGATCAGCCCGACAGACCCCAGCCAGCTCGGCCTATGTCTCAGCAGGCTGTCTAGCTTCTCGTAGGTTACCACAACCACGTCGTATTCATGCAACCGCTTGTCGTCGGACTCGAAATCCCCCGTGGAGATGCCCACCTTCGCCAGCTTGCCGTAGTAGGAGAAGTGGAGGAGCTTCTCGTGGGCGAGCGCCTTGAGGGGCACCGCGTACAGCGCCATCCTCCCCTCCAAAGCCGTCTTAACCGCCGCAACCTCGGCCAGCAGAGACTTCCCAGACGCCGTGGCGGTGCAGAGAAGCACGCTCCTCCCGTCGAAGACGCCCGCCTTCACGGCCTCGGCCTGGGGCGGGAAGAGCCGCCTAACCCCCCTCTCCTTCAGCACCGCAACTAGCCTGGCGTCAAGAGGAAGCTCGGCCACATCCACAGAGGCTGTTCAGGACCAGAATAAAAACTACACAACCCGCTTTATGTAGCCCGGCCGCGGCATGTAGGCCTCGCCGTTGCGCACCAGGAGGTCCACAATCCTCTGCACCTCTGCGCCAGGTATGCCGGCCCTCTCCGCCTCAGCCTTCAGAACCTCGATCTTCACGGGCCCCCTCTCCGCCTCCTCAAGCCTCTTCAACAGCTCCACCACCTTTATGTACGCCTCCCTCCTCGACGCGGGCACCCCCGTGATTATGGCGTCGATGTCTATGGCGCCGGACTCCACATCTATGCCGACGGACTTGAGGAAGGCTAGATACAGCCTGATGGCCCTCTCCGCGTCCTCCCCCGCGGCTATCGGGGAGAGCCTCATCTTGGCCTCCGCGACGGTGAGGCGTATAAGCGCCTCCAGCTGACGCGCCGTGATGGCGATGGCCGTGCCCGGCCCCTGGTACTTCCGGCGCATCTCCAGGTAGAACCTCCTGATCCTCTCCTTAGCCTCCTCGCTCAAGACCGGCCGTATATACCTCCTCGCGTACATTATGTACTTGCGGAGAAACTCAGGCCTCAGCACGTCTCTGAAGGACTCCGGCACCTTGCCGGAGTGGAGGTCTAAGATGTGCCCGGCCACAGAGGAGTCGAAATCCTCCCTCGGCTCGTCCCTAATGACGAAGATGAGGTCGAAGCGGCTCAGCAGAGACACGGGCAGATCTATGTTCTCGGCCACGGTGCGGTTCGGCAGGTAGCGGCCGAAGGCGGGGTTGGCCGCGGCGAGCACCGCCGCCCTCGCGTTGAGGGTCGCCACGATGCCGGCCTTGCTTATAGAAACGGTGTTCTGCTCCATGGCCTCGTGAAGCGCCACCCGGTCCTTGGCGTCCATCTTGTCGATCTCGTCTATGACGGCGACGCCCTTGTCCGCAAGCACCAACGCGCCGGCCTCCAGGTAGAACTCCCCCGTCAGCTTATCCCTGACTACAGCCGCGGTGAGGCCCGCCGCCGACGAGCCCTTGCCCGTGGTGTAGACGGCCCTCGGCGCTATCTTCGCAACGAACTTAAGCAACTGGGACTTCGCCGTGCCCGGGTCGCCTATCAGCAGGATGTTTATGTCCCCCCTCACCCTCACGCCGTCGGGATACACCATCTCGTTGCCGCCGAAGAGGAGGCAGGCGATCGCCTCCTTGATCTCCTCGTAGCCGTAGATAGACGGGCCGATGGACCGCACGATGAGCTCCCTCACGTCGGGCCTCCGCGAAACCTCCAGGATCCTCTGCTCATCCTCCTTGGTGATCTCCTCCACAAACTCCTTGTTAGACGTCTCCACGTGCACCCCCTGCACGTAGGAGGTAACAATGGGGGGCCTGCCTTTCCTTAGCTCGCTCAGCGTCAAATCCACGACGCCGGTAAGCGAAACTATGTCGCCGGGCTTTGCCGCGTCCACCAAGTCGTCGAGAAGAACCACCTCCACGCTCCTCGGAAGCTGGCCGGGCGGCAGATCCTCAGGCCTCTCCTGCACGATTACCCTCTGCCAGTCGATATACTGGCTCAGCTCAGTCACCAACGTGAAGCTCTTCGAAGCGCCGCACCGCGGACACTTCGCAGGAGGCTCCACGTGACGCTCCAGCTCCTGCATCAGCTCAATCTCGTAGCCACACTGCGTGCAGCGGTAAAGCGCCTTATGCAGGAAGTGCTTAGGCGGGGTCTGCCTCGTGACTATCCCCTCAATCCTGACCAACCTGCCGATGTACTCAGACCTAAGCTTCCTAAGCGGAACCACCAGAGGCGACCCCCGCATCCTGAAGTGAAACCGCCGAAGCGCCCGCGCCGTCTCCGGATCCTTCTCCTCCACAACCTCCTGCACCACCTTATCAGCCTCCGGCAGGATCAGCCTCGGCCTCTCCACGAAGAGGTCGGCCAACCCCTTATCAAACAGGAGAATATCGTGGAAATCCACCTCCAGAGACCTCTTCCTCTGAATGATGATGTTGATCACCTCATCAGAAACCTTCTCGTTACTCTGAATAAACTCCCGAACCCTATCCCTCACAAGATCAAGCTCCAACTCAACAGACACGCCACAAACACCACCACTACTTAAAAAAGAACTAAGAGTATTACAAACTACCCGCCCCCCAGCACCCGCCCAGCCACCGCCTCCACAAGTAGCCGCACTCTATTCAACGCCGCGGCCACCTGCTCGCCGGAGGCCCACCCCTCGTAGAAGTTCACATGCATGGCGTTGGCGTGGGCCCACGCGTCGTGCACCCACTCCCCCAACTCCTCCGCCACCTTCTTCGCGTACCTCCACAGCTCGCCGTGGGAAGCCAGCCTCACGCCGTCGCGCCAATAGGCAAAGGCCTTAACGGCAAGAGCCGCCGTCCCCCAGACCTTCTCCGACGCCTGCCTCAGATCGCCCCTGGCGAGCTCCGCCTCAGCCTCCCGCAGAAGCTCCAGCGCCGCCTCGGCGTAGGCCCTAGCCCTCTCCGGAGGATCCAGACGGGCGGTGGCCACGTCCATTAGGAAATCCTCTAGAGAGACCCCGCCCTCCTCGGCGGCCCGCCTCAGAAGCTCCACCACGCGAGAAGGCAGAACCAGAGCATCCACAGAGCCTCCGCGGGCCCCGGATAAAAATTTACTTGCAACGCCTGGCGAGCTCCACAAGCCTCTCCGCGATCCCAAGGCCGTCCCTAAGCACAACGCCCAGCGCCAAGTCCCTTGCGATGGGGTAGCACCTCTCCACGGCCCTCAATGCCTCCCACGGCGTTAATGCGATCACCTCCACGCCCGGCGGAATATCGGCGTCTAAAAGACGGCGGTGGGGCGGCTCCAAAAACTCCGCCACCACCAGAAGATCCACATCGCTATCTTCGGAGAAGTCGCCCCGGGCGAAGGAACCCACGAGGAAGACCGTGCCAGGAAGCGCCTCAGCCGCCGCCTCGGCCAGCGCCAGGGCCCTAGCCCTCAGCGCCTCCCGGAATCTAAACACGCCCTCCATAACTCTTCCACAAACGCTAAAATCTTCTCGGCGGCGGCCAGCGCCGCCTCCGCGTCGCCCCTCGTAAAGTACTCAAACGGCGCCCCCTCGCTCCACGCATCAACATATCTAGTCGGGGTATAGAACTTGTCGAGGAGCTTGCCGAGTTCCAAAAACCCCTCAGGCACAGACAGCAACTCCTTAGCCGCCTCCAGAAGCTTATACACCGAGTGCCCCCTCGCCGGCCTTCCTGCTCCATACAGCAGACCCTTGGCGGCGAACTCAGCCGCCTGGTGAGCCTTGAAACACGCCCAGTTAAAATCGCCGCTCTCCGCGTCGCGCCTCGCAGACTCCAGCGTGCGCCTAGCCATCACAAGCCACCTAGAAAACTCCACACAATCCACATAACACACCCAAAGCCATTTTATAAACCATCGCCCAAGCGCCCCGCGCCGCTCGCCTCGCCGCTGAAACGTCAATCACAGCTCTTGTGGAGCCAGTATATGACGCGCTGAGGAACCGCCGAAAGATGCCTAAGCATACGAAGAAGGGACTCCTCGCATATTGCCGGTGGTGGCTCAGGCGCATTAACCCTCCGCGTGTAACCGAGCTGGACCGCGCAAAGACAAGCCGCCTCAGGCAGAGCGCCCGCCCTCTAAGACCCTCCGGGTCCCTTCGACGAGCCTCTCAACGTCCGGCGCACGTGCCTTTACGTCCTCTGCATCCAGCCTAGCCTCGTGGAAGCCCTACACGTGGAGGACCCAAGCGGCGTCCCACGACTGCCTAACCCACCCGCCCAGTCTCTCCGAAGACATGAGCACAACCTTCTCGAGATCCGTTGCACTCCACCTACCCCGCCCCTCTACCCGTCTCAAGACCTCGGAAAGGTTGAGACGAATCGCCAAGGCCCTCACAGCCTCCTCCGCCGCTTTATACAACTTCTCCGAGGCCTGTACCGGATCCCTATCCACCAACGCCTTCCCCTCCGCCAAAAACTTGACGGCTAGCTCCAGATGCGCCTCCGCCACGGCCTCGGGATCCAACCCCATAGCCTTGGCCAACATATCAACGACATACGTCTCTACGTCAATACCTCTCTCAACTAGTTTTTCCACAATCACCTTAGGAATAGACACCACCGCCACAGCTACTGGTGCCTCGGAGACATAAAAACTCAACCCCAACATCAGATGTTGCAAACAAAACGCGTCACGACGCGACCCACAAGGCGCCTAGACGCGTACAAGAACCGTGACGACGTCGGAGAGCCACGACATCCTACAGACATCTAGATGCGTATAAGCAACCGCCGCCATCCCCATGTTTATCAACAGTTGACGCAGGCAACCCCGCCCTCTAAAGCCCTCTTCACCTCCTCCAGCACGCGTTCAAGCTCCTCTGTCCACTTGATGCGTCCTCTAAGGGCCTTCACGCGCTTTACAAGTTCTTGTATCAGCTCCACCACGTCGGCGGCGGCTGACTCCCTCGTCGTGTATTTAGACAGCGCCATGTCTAGATCAGGGCCGTTATACTGATAGTCGTGGAGATCAAGCGCCTTATCGGTCACAAAAGTAATGCCTTCGTGGCCGACGTCTCTCAACAGGCGAGACAGCTCCTTCATCTTGGCGCTGGGGACCCGTGGCACTGCCTTCGACTCCAGCCACCTCCTTTCTTCCTCGGTCCTGGCCAGTGCCTTCAGCCTCTCAAGCTCAAGCCGCAACAGAGCGGCTAAAAGCGCCTTCCACGCCTGGAAGGCCTTACACGCGGCGTTTCTCGTAAGGCCCCTCTCAAGATACTCCAACGCCAGCCTTGCCTCCCCCAAAGCCTCCAGAAGCCTTGCCTCCACATACGCCGCATCGCTCGGCCTAGGCAGAGACCTCTCCACAAGCTCAACAACCATGGCAACCTCTGCACCACCTTTTTAAAAGTCTTCAAAACCCACAAACAGACGCCGCCGCGGCGGCTGGACATCAAGAAGACGCCGCCTCCCTCAGCGCCCTCCTCACCGCCTCCCTATGTATCGGCGTCTGCCAAGCCACGTTTTTCCCGATGCCCAGCTCCGGGTCTCTCTCGGGTGGGGGCTGGTCGACCCAGAAATAGGGGTCTCTGTCGTACATGTTGTATACTATAAGGTTCTTCTCCGTCAGCTGTTTGATCAACTCTTCGGGGGCGTCTGGGCTCCACAAGGCCTCGGGGGTCCTCCACAGCCTCCTCAAGCCACCTCCTCCACTTGGCTATGAAGCTCGACGTCAGCTCTTTATCCCTAATTAACGCCTTAACTACCGCATCGACGCTCCAACTCCTCATGTATAATTCAAGGAGTAAGTTGGGGTTTCCGCCTGTCCACCTCCACACCTCTTCAAACGGCGGCTTCGGTCGCGATATTTTGTCGTACAGCTGTCGGAAGCCCTCCTTGGCCATGTTCCACATCGGCGTTAAATGGGCCCACCTATGGCGGCCGATTTCCCCCCTGGTGACCCCCTCGCCTGTGGCCACTGCGGCCACTATCCCCTCGTAGCTCCTCGGCGGGTACTCGATTAAGTTTAGCAAGCTCTTTACGTAAATCCCGGCCTTGTCGACGCCTATTGCCTGGAAGACCTCGTCCACGAGCACTGCCACCCTCCCCCTGCCCCATCTTGCAAGCAACTCCTTCACGGCATCTATGGCCAACGTGGCTAGCTTGAGTTGCGCGACGCCGATGGTCTCTGAGGCCGCGTCGGCGAGCCTTCTGGCTATTTCGTCCACATCGGTGTGGGCTGTGAAGAACCTATGCAACGGATCTACGTAGATCACGTCGTAGCCCAAATCCCTAAGCATTACAAAGGCCTGCCAGAGGAAGGCGGACTTGCCGCAACCCTCCGGGCCGAATACGACAATAGGCCACCTGGTGCCCTCCCTGGCCCAGTCTTCAACCTGCCTAAGGGCGCCGTCCCGATCTGCGAACTCAACCTCAAGCCCAGGAAGGAGGTTAAGCTTGATCCTCCTCACACCCCCTCTAATTAAGCTTTGTACAGAGCATGACGCCTAGGCCTCAGGGCCGCACGTAAGCGGCCACGCAACCGCGGCCTAAGCGTCTCGCCGCCTACAGGCTTAAAGCCCTCCTCATCTCCTCTAGTGCACGTTCAAGCTCGTCGCTCCACCTGACGCGGCTTTTCAGCGCCTCTACCCGTCTTGCCAGCTCCTGCAATACCGACTTTATGTCAGCCACCGCGTCCTCCCGCGTGGCGTATTTAGACAACGCCATGTCTGGGTCAGGGCCGTTATACTGGTAGTCGTGCAGGCTAAGAACACGGTCGGTCCAGAGCGAGATACCGCCATGCCCCACCTCCTCCAGAAGCCTAGACAAAGACTTCATCCTGGTCGTCGGGACCCGGGGCACCGCCTTAGACTCCAGCCACCTCTTCTCCTCCTCTGTCTTGGCCAGAGCCTTCAGTTTCTCAAGCTCCAGCCGCAACAAGGCGGCCAGAAGGGCCTTCCAGGCCTGGAAGGCCTTGCCGGCGGCGTTTCGGGTGAGGCCTCTTTCCAGATATTCCAGCGCTAGGCGGGTCTCCCCCAAAGCCTCAAGAAGCCTAGCCTCGATATAGCCCTCCGAAGAGGGCTTGGGAAGCGGTCTCTCCACAAGCTCAACAACCATGAAAACAGCTACATCTCTCTTTAAAAACTTTAACACAGACGCCGCCGCGGTGTCGGATGTCAAGAAGACGCCTCCCTCAACGCCTTCCTCACGGCTTCTCTGTGTATGGGGGTCTGCCAGGCGGCGTTCTTCCCAATGCCGAGTTCGGGGTTTCTCTCGGGGGGCGGCTGGTCGATCCAGAAGCTGGGCCTTCTGTCGTACATGTTATATATGATCAGGTTCTTCGCCTCCAGCTCCCTTATCAGCTCCTCCGGCGCGCCGCCGGACCAAAGCGCATCTGGGTCCTCCACCGCCACCTCAAGCCACCTCCTCCACCGAGAGACGAACTCCGTAGACAACCTCTTTTCCAGCGCTACGCCCCCCACAACGCTCTCCACATCCCACCCGTACTCGTAAAGCCTCCTAAGCATCCTTGGGTTGCCGCCGGTCCAACGCCAGACGTCGTCAAACGGCGGCTTCGGTCCTGGCAGTTTCTCGTACAGTTGCTGGAAGCCCTCCTTCGGCATGTTCCACATGGGCCGCAGCTCGGCCCAGAAATGCCGTCCAATCTCCACCCGCGTTACGCCCTCGCTTGTGGCGACTAGGACGACTATTTTTTCGTAGCTGTACACCGGGTGCTCTATCATGTTCAACAGCCCTTTCACGTAGGCGGCGGCTTTGTCCAGTCCTATTGCTTGGAAGACGTCGTCTGCGATTACGGCGATTTTTGTCTTGCGCGTCTTCAACACCTTCCTTACTAGGTCGAAGATGGCCCACGCCACGCGGCCCACAGCCTCCTCAGCCACAGCCCGCTCCACAAACTCCAGAAAGGCCTTCTTGACGTCGGGAGGCGAAACCTCAGCCTCAAAAACCCTGTCAAGAGGGTGGAGGTAGAACACGTCGTATCCCAGCTCCCTAAGCATAGCCGCCGCCTGCCGGAGGAAGGCGGTCTTGCCGCAGCCCTCAGGGCCGAATATGACGACGGGGAACCCTGTGCTCCTCTCCGCCCACTCCACCACCTGCGCAAGAGCGCGGTCCCTATCCACAAACTCAGTCTCTACGCCAGGGACGGGCTCAAGCGTAATCCTCCTCACGCCTCAACAGACGTTCTTGTAAATAAGCTTGTACAACCAAAACAAACTCCAGAGCCACACAAAACCAGCCACTTCCACAGCGGACTAAACGACCCCGCCGTCTAGAGGCTCAAGGACTTTTTCACCTCCTCCAGCGCCTTCTCCAGCTCCTCTGTCCACCTAATGCGTTTTTAAGCGCCTCAACGCGCCTGACGAGCTCTTGCAGAAGCTCGACTACATCCAGAAGCTCGACTACATCCGCGGCGGCGGACTCCCTCGTCGTGTATTTAGACAACGCCATGTCTGGGTCAGGGCCGTGGTACTGATAGTCGTGGAGATTAAGCGCCTTGTCCGTCCAGGCGGTGATGGCTTCATGACCAGCCTCCTTCAACAGACGGGACAGCTCCTTCATCCTAGTCGTCGGGACCCGGGGCACCGCCTTAGACTCCAGCCAACGTCTCTCCTCATCTGTCCTCACGATAGCCCTCAATCTCTCCAGCTCAAGCCGCAACAGAGCGGCTAAAAGCGCCTTCCAGGCTTGGAAGGCCTTGCCGGCGGCGTTTCGCACAAGCCCTTCACGCAGAAACCTCAAGGCGAGGCGGGCTTCCACAAGTGCCTCCAGAAGCCTAGCCTCAACATAAGACGCGTCCGCGGGCCTGGGCAAAGGCCTATCCAACACCTCAACCACACGCAACCCACCCATCCCATTTAAATGCCTTCACGCCCTCAGCAAGCCCACTCACCGCCGCCCACCTCCCCGCCCATTCGAGACGACAAGCGCCCTACCCGCCCGGCGAGCAACCCCGGCCAAGCTGCGCCCTGATAAGCCAGAGGCCAAGCGTCGGCGCGCTTAAGCCGCGCCGGCCTCTTACTCCGCAGGAGCCAAGCGGCAAGAAAAGACGCCCTACACCTCCCTCAACGCCCTCCTCACCGCCTCTCTGTGTATCGGCGTCTGCCAGGCGGCGTTCTTCCCAATGCCGTGCTCTGGATCCCTCTCGGGCGGCGGGGCGTCTATCCAGAAGTAGGGGTCTCTGTCGTACATGTTGTACACAATTAGGTTCCTCGCCTCCAGCTCTCTGACAAGCTCCTCCGGCACGTCGCCAGTCCAAAGCGTCTCCGGGTCCTCCACGGCCAGCTCAAGCCACCTCACCCACCGCCTAACAAACTCCGCCGTCAACCTCTTCCCCCGCAACACGTCCCCCACAACCCTCTCCACAGCCCACCCAGACCTGTACAGCTTTACCAACATCTCAGGGTTCCCGCCAGTCCACCTCCAGACATCTTCAAAGGGAGGCTTGGCGCCCGGAATTCTGTCATACAGCTGTTGAAGACCCTCCCGCGGCATGTTCCACATGGGTCTTAAATGAGCCCACCTATGTCTGCCGATTTCTTCTCTGGAGACCCCCTCGCTGGTGGCAATTAAGACCACAATGCTTTCGTAATTGTACACAGGGTGCTCTATCGTGTTTAGCAGTCCTTTTACGTAGGCGGCGGCTTTGTCTAGGCCGATGGCTTGAAAGACGTCGTCGGCGATTATGGCGATTTTCCGCCTCCGCTTCTTCAAAATCTCCCGAGTAAGGTCGAAGACCGCCAGCGCCAGCCGGCCCCACCTCTCATCTTCCAGAGTCTTCCGCACAAGGTCTAGGAAGAGCGACTTGACGTCGGCATCGTCCACATCCGCCGCGAAGACCCTATCCAGCGGATGTAGGTAGAAGACGTCGTACCCCAGCTCCCTCAGCCCAGAAGCCGCCTGCCGGAGAAAGGCAGTCTTCCCACAGCCCTCCGGGCCGAAAATGACGACGGGCCACCTCGTGCTTTTCTCAGCCCACTCCACCACCTGCGCGAGGGCGCGGTCCCTGTCCACAAACTCAGTCTCTACGCCGGGAGCAATTTCAAGCTTGATTCTCTTCACGTCTTGGTGGGTGTTTTTGTAATTAAGCTTTGTACGAGGCGTAACGTCTAGGTCTCAGAACCGCGCGTAGCATTATTAACAGCGGTTCAAGCGGCGCCGCCCGTCTAGAAGCTTTCTAAAGCCCTCCTCACCTCCTCCAGCGCGCGTTCAAGCTCGTCGCTCCACCTAACCCGTCCTTTAAGCGCCTCAACGCGCTTGGTGAGTTCTTGTATCAGCTCTACCACGTCGGCGGCGGCGGACTCCCTTGTCGCGTATTTTGAGAAGGCCATGTCTGGATCTGGGCCGTGGTATTGGTACTCGTGGAGGTCGAGGGCGAGAGCCGTCACAAAAGTAATACCCTCGTGGCCGACATCCCTCAGCAGACGAGCAAGCTCTTTCATCCTAGTCGTCGGCACCCGAGGCACCGCCCTCGACTCAAGCCACCTCCTCTCCTCCTCTGTCTTTACAATTGCCTTAAGCTTCTCCAGCTCCAGCCGGAGGAGGGCGGCCAGAAGCGCCTTCCACGCCTGGAAGGCCTTACACGCGGCGTTTCTCGTAAGGCCCCTCTCAAGATACTCCAACGCCAGCCTTGCCTCCCCCAAAGCCTCCAGAAGCCTTGCCTCCACATACGCC
>Ga0081478_138307_pt1 | contig 41586 bp, 32 predicted proteins | sample OctSprmetagenome_FD_70983 | JGI IMG/M metagenome (GOLD analysis project Ga0081478, IMG submission 70983) | Hot spring and microbial mat streamer communities from Octopus Spring Streamers, Yellowstone National Park, USA - T=80-84 v2 (version 2) | ecosystem: Environmental > Aquatic > Thermal... | reverse complement strand
TTCTTTTCCTGATCAACTCCGAGGTAGAAAGTTAGGGACTTTAAAACCATTTGGTATAAACTATAGAGGTGATTTTTCATGTTAGTACCTCCTTGGTGGGGTTTGGGGGTATTATAAGCCCCCTCCTTGCCAAGACTTTTTCCTAAGAGATTTACAGTTTCTTTGAATTTCTCACCCGACGTATGTAATATAATGGTGATATGCGTTTTTATGGTATTCCATCTGAAGATCGAGCTTTGGAGCTTTTGGCAGGGATGCCAGAGGGAAGATGGGTGTTTGTGGAGGACTCCACACAAACAGAGTTAGATTTAGGGCAGGCAAGGGAAAAACTGAGGGAGATCTTTCTCCTAATAAAGGGCTGGAAGGAGGGCAACAAATACATTCCACAGACTACTACCTTTATTTTTGTGCATACGCCCGATCAGCCCAAGCACTTTAAGGTCTATGACCTTTCTTCCCTTGGCTGTAGCGTCAATCTCGACCCGCCAAAGTGGGAATGCTATCTCCTTGAGAACAAATAGAAGAATATCCCAACCACAGGAAAGACAACCATCAAAAGGGCGGAGAGCTTGTAATCGTTGTCCGTCAGGAGCATAAAAAGGCTCCAAATCCAAAGTCCGGTGGTGGATGCTATACGCTCGCTCAGAGAAAGAAAGGACATACGAAGGGAGACAGTTTCCAAGGGGAAAAGCTCCAAAAGTAGAACCCTTGAGGTAGTCCAAAGGTGAGAAAGGGAAAGACCACCCAAAAATCCTACAAAGAGTAGCAGTTCCTTTGGTGTTAAATATAAAACAATCAAAAACAAAGACCAAAGGATAAAGCCCAAGGGAAATAAACGCCTTGCCTTTAGTCTGTCCGTTAGTTTTCCAAAGAGCAGTCCGCCAAAGACACCACCCAGCGCAGAAAGCCCGATCACTCTGTATATTTCCCGATCCTCCAAGCCATAGGCATGCTTTAGGTATATGCCCATCATAGCAATTAACGTGTTTGCCACTTCCGTCAGGCTAAGAATGGCAAGGACCAAGAGCAAAAACTTTCTGTCCTTTAGCTCTTTTCTTAGGCTTATGGTGGTTTTTTGGAATGGGTTTGGAAGAAGAAAGATGGCTGGCAGGGAGAGGAAGAGAAAAATTAGGGCGGTTTGGTAAAAGACCTCCGGCACCTTTAAAAATTCTGCCAGAAAGAGAAGGCTAAGGGCAGAGCCAAGGTATCCAAAGGCAACACCCACGCCAGAGGCAGTTCCTTTGCTTTCAAAACCACCAAGCAGTGAGTTGTAAAAGACCATAGCCTGCTGGTGAAAGACCGCCATCAAAAGATAGAGAAAAAGGTTAAAAGCGGGCATGTGGAGGGTAAAGCTAAGAAGGATGCCAAGGACTGAGGTAAAAAGGGTAAAGAGAACAAAAAACCGTTTGCGGTATGCCCTGCTGTCTGCGAGCTTTGCAAGGGGGACCGCCATAAGAAAGGAGAGAAAAAAGGCAAAGCCATAGAGGGTAGAGTAAAGCTTAGGGTCTATATGCTTTGTAATGTATAGTGGATAAAAGGTAGAAAAGACGATTGCACCAAGGATGGTTTCTCCTGTATCATAGAGGGCAAAGGAGAGAACTCTTCTCAAGTTGAATAGATTATAAAGGTTTTCCTTTTTCCTTTTACCTTGCTTGCGGGGATGTCTTCGCCCCTGAGGAGTTTTTCGTAAACCTTTCTTTTTTCTTCACCCTTTAGGGCAAAGACCACCACGCAGGAGGAGTTTAGGTATTGGTAGCTCAAGGAAACTCTTTGGGTGCCATCGGGGGCAACGGATGTGCAAACCTTCGGAGTTATGGCAAGGCAGGGGGAGTTGGGAAAGAGGGATGCGGTGTGCCCGTCCTCTCCCACGCCAAGCAAGCACACATCCAAGCTCTGGGGAAGCTTTTGGGAGTAATCTACGCAGGCGTCCTTCAAGGGCAGTTCTGTGTTCACATAGATTATCTTTGCCTTAGCTCCCAGGTTTTCCTGAATGTTTTTGTAGTTGCTTTGGGGAGAATTTAGGGGGACAAACCTTTCGTCAGTTAAATAGAAGTAAAGCCTTTCCCAAGGGAGGCATTCAAGGGAAAGCATCCTGTAAAAGGTCATGGGTGTTTTTCCGCCCGCAAGGGCAATATGCACACGTTCTTTATTCTTCAGAAAGGTTTCTATCAGTCTAACAAATAGCCTTAAAAGCTTTCTCTCCATCAAAGGAACCAACTTCTCCCATCCTTTTGTATAAACTCTATGGCAAAGTCTGGCAGTTTGCCACGGGGATAGATTTGTGGGTTTTCTTCGGAAGAAATTAGAGGTTCCACCTTTTCCCACATTACTTCTATCTCGTCCGCCCTTATGAAAAGGCTCTGGTCTGAGTCAAGGATGTCCTCCAGGAGGGTCTCGTAAGCCTCCGGTAGGGGCTGTCCGATGGATTCTTCTAAGTCATACTTCATGGTGGTTTCCACGGGGCAGACTATAAAGCGACCGGCGGGTGGTCTTAGCTCAAAGGATATGCTGAGGAAGTTTTTGGGTGCCACCTGAAAGACTATTCTGTTCTGCTTGGGCATACAGTCCAAAAGGGAAATAAAGCTCTTGGGTATCTCCCTAAAGACTATAGTTATCTGGGTTAGCTTTCTGCCGAGGGCTTTTCCGGTCATAAAGTAGAAGGGAACGCCCTGCCATCTTAAGTTCTCAATGTATCCCTTTGCTACCACCAAGGTTTCGGTCCTTGAGCCCTCCTTTGGGTATCCTTCATACTGTCCTTTTACAAACTCAGAAAAGCTTAAACTTCTCAACAGCTTGACCTTTTCGTCCCTTATGAACTGGGGAGCCATAGCACAGGGTGGTTCCATGGTGGTAAAGGCAAGCATCTGCAAAAGGTGATTTTGGAGCATGTCCCTTATGGCTCCCACCTTGTCGTAAAATTCTATGCGATTGTCTGCATCCACATCCTCCAAAGCCACGATCTGCACATGGTCTATAAAGTTTCTGTTCCATACACCCTCGAAGATTATGTTGGAAAACCTCAAGGAAAATATGTTCTGCACCGTGTCCTTTCCCAAAAAGTGGTCTATTCGGTATATTTCCTCCTCCACAAAAAACCTGTAGAGAAGGCTGTTTAGCTTTCTGGCAGATTGCAGGTCAAAGCCAAAGGGCTTTTCCACCACCACCTTTCTTGGGTTTGAAAAGTTTCTGAGGAGCCTTCCAAGGTTGAGTATGGTATCCTCGTAAAGAAAGGGAGAGAGGGAAAGGTAAAAGATCAGTTCATAGCCCTTTAGCTTTTGTAGTTCTTCACCGACTTTTTTGTAATCTTCCCAATTGACCACATCAAGGGGTATAAAATGGCATAGTTTGGTAAAGCCCGCGTCCAAATTACAGGCAATGCCCTCCCAATCCTCCCTCTTGGAACGGGCTATGGAATAGACCACCTTTAGGTCATCCCTACGCTTTACGATCCTTGATAAGGCAGGAAATAGCTTCTTTCTTGCCAAATCTCCCGTGCCACCAAATATAAAAAGGGCTTTGGGCTTATTCATTTTTCTTTATATCATGCCTTCCAAACTGATACCTGAGCACCGCCAAGAGCCTGTCTCTGAAGGAGTTTTCTTGCCTTGACCTAAAACGCATAAAGAGGGAAAGGGCTATAACAGGCACCGGCACTCCCAACTCCACCGCAGATAAGGTAGTCCATCTTCCTTCGCCCGTGTCCTCCACGTAGGGCTTTACGTCCTCCAGCGTGCCAAATTCCTCAAAGGACTTTTGGGTTAGCTCCATAAGCCAAGACCTTATCACACTGCCCGTGTTATAGATGCGTGCCACCTCCTTTAGGTCGTAGTCAAAAGGGCTCTCCTTCAACAGTTCAAAGCCCTCGCCTATGGCTTGCATCATAGCATACTCTATGCCGTTATGCACCATCTTGGCAAAGTGTCCCGCACCAGACCTGCCCAAATAGGCATAGCCCTCTCCTTGGTAGGAAAGGTCTTTCAGGATCGGCTCCACAAAGTCAAAGGCTGGTTTGTCTCCTCCCACCATCAGGCAATATCCAAGCTCCTCTCCATAAACGCCACCGCTCACTCCTACATCCAAAAAGTGTATTCCCTTAGCCTTAAGACTCTCATACCTCCTTTGGGATTCTTTGTAGTAAGAGTTCCCACCATCTATGACTATGTCTCCCTCTTCCAAAAAGTCTTCAAGCTGTCTTAGAACATCATCCACCGCAGAGTGGGGAACCATAATCCAAACTACCCTCCTGCCCTCAAAGAAGTCCTTTACCTTGGAAAGGCTATCAAGGGTCAAAAAGTGCTGGCTTGCAATCTTGCGGTTTTCTTCCTTTGGGTCGTAGCCTCCCACCTTATGCCCTCTTTGGGCTAAGCGCTTCCCTAAACCCTTTCCCATCCTCCCAAGTCCTACAAAAAATACCTCCGCCATTGGAACCCTCCAGTTTTTATTTTAACTCTTCCACCTCTTAAAAAGCTCGTGTTCTATCCTTAGGGCATCCAATACCTTACCTACTACAAAATCCACCATTTCCTGCACGCTTTTGGGTTTGTGATAAAAAGCAGGACTTGCGGGGATGATTATGCCACCTGCCCTTGCTACCCGTAGCATGTTCTCTATGTGGATGACCGAGTAGGGAGCCTCCCTTATGAGCAGAACAAGGGGCACCCTCTCCTTCAGGGCTGTTTCGCAGACCCGATGGATAAGGTTTTGATTTATGCCATTGGCAACGGAGGAAAGGGTGCTCATAGAGCAGGGTGCCACCACCACACCTTTATATTTGATAAGCCTAGAACCGCTGGCTATTCTGTCTCCTACAGCCTTTTCAGAAACGAGCCTTACCTTTGGAAACTTCTCTTGAATGTCCTTGATGGAGAGCTCAAGTTCCTCCTTTAGCACCAAAGCACCCGCACTGGATACTACGAGGTCTATTTGAAAGCCCTTTTCGTACAGAACCTCCAAAAGCCTGAGCCCGTATATGCTCCCGCTGGCACCGGTGATGCAAAGAACTATACTTTCCAACCTTCAGCCTGCCTTAAAGCCCAAGAAAAAGCCAATTGCAAAAGCTGACGAAGAGGCAGCGGTCTTTAGAAAGATATCAACGTTCTGAAAGAGGGATTTAAAGAACACCGAAAACTGTTCCCAATTTATGTTAATAATTCCTTTGCTCTGAAGCCAAAGGAGGGAGAAAATATAGAGCCCGACGAACATGAGCATTACATTCATGAGCTTTTTTACCGCAAAGCCTATCGCAAAGCCCGAAAAGCCTGCATAACTCAAGTCTGTGATAAAGTTTTCCCAGGTCATTGGTACCTAAAGACGCTAGGATTAAGTATATCCGGGTAGTTGGTGGTCATCTCATAGTCAAAGAGCTGTTTTCTGATACGCTCCAAATCCCTCCTTTCTGGCTTGAAGGGATAGCTCCTTATATCCGTAGGGGAGCTGTCTCCGAAGGGTCTGTTGCAGGCAACCTCTGTGGTCTTTCCTCTGCAGCCGGAGGTCATGAAAGGTCTTCCGCTCCAAAAGAGCTCCTCAAAGGTGTCTTTGTCAATGCCAAAGTCTATAACCTGACCCTTTTCGTTGAACTTCATATCTTCATACCGGGCTATCTTGTTGTCTATTAGATACCTTGCAAACTGAACCCTCCTATACTGAGGTGCTGGGCAGGGCTTTTCCTTCTCCATCATAGAACCCTCCTCTGGCCAGAAGGAGAAAAGGTGCGTCCTTGCTCCCAAATCCCTGACCTTTTGTATGGTCTCTATCATCTCCTGCTCTGTTTCTCCCAAGCCCACAATCAGATGACATCCCACGTAGCCATCACCCATAACCTCACAAGCCCACTCCAAGACCTTCCAGAAGGTTTCCCACTTGTGAGGGCTGTTCATGGGCTTGCCTCTCAACCTTTCAAAGACCTCGGGCGTCGCACAATCTATGGCAACGGTAACGGTGTCTGCACCTAACTTTTTATAATCCAGTATATCCTGATAGGTAGTTCCCGTGGCGTTTATGAGTAAAGAGACAAATATCTTATCTCCAAGCCTCCTTAAAACCCTTTCTAAGACCTCTTTGGTGTCCCTTATAGCCCTCGGGTGGGTGATCTGGGCTATACAGAGCCTCTCCACATGTCCCACCTTTTCTGCCCTGTCTATGATCTCATCCAAGGCAACTGTAGGCCACTCAACCCTTATGAAGTTCTTCTTTGAATACTCCACTTCCCTTGCCTTTTGAAGCCCACAGTAGGCACATGTAGCATGACATCCAGAAGGATAGGTCAAAAGGGTGTTTATGCAACTGAGCTTAGTGTTTCTGTAAAACTGCCCGGGCACAAGCCCTAAGGTCATGGCCGCAGCCAGGCTTATCTGAAGGTATTCTGGGCTCTCTCTTTGAACGGTGAGGCTTTCCAAAAGGCTCCTGTGCATCTTTTACCTCCTGTGAAGTAATTATAATTTATCTACGTGGCAAGTGAATGTTTAACATTGCTTCACTTATACAAAATAAACAAACAAGGCTTTTACATAGGCAGACCCGAGGTGCAGACTTGAAGGACTTTTTGATCCCAGCCATTGACCTAAAGGAAGGGCGTTTGGTAAGGCTATACAGAGGAAAAGAGGACCATGCAAAGGTCTATTCGGAAAAGCCAGAGGAGGTGGCAAGGTTCTTTGAAGGGCTCGGTTTTTCTCGGCTCCATGTTGTTGACCTGGACGGTGCCTTTGGTGGCGTGCCAAGGAACCTACAGGCAATAAGGAGCATAAGAAAAGTTTTTTCTGAAACCATTCAGGTGGGTGGTGGAATAAGGTCTATGGAAACTCTGAAGATCCTTGACGAGGAAGGTATAAACCTTTTTGTGGTTGGCACTGTAGCCCTCAAGAACCCTTCGCTTTTTGAAGAGATGCTAACAGCCTTTCCCGGCAGGTTGATACTCTCGGTGGATAGCAAGGGAGGAAAGGTTTCCGTGGGCGGATGGAAGGAGGAGAGTCCATATACACCTCAGGATTTGGCCAAGATGTGGGACCAAAAGCCTATATGGGGCTATCTTTATACGGTGGTGGAAAGGGATGGCACCCTGGAGGGTGTGGACCCAAAGCCCTACGAGGAGTTCAAAAGGGTTTCAAAAAAACCACTCCTCGCCAGCGGTGGGGTGGCAAGCCTGGAGGATCTGAAAAAACTTTACGGTTTAGTGGAAGGAGTGGTGGTTGGAAAGGCAATCTACGAGGGCAAGATAGACCTGAGGGAGCTAAAATAAAGCTATGGGGAAAATTGCGGTTTTACTTTTAAACATGGGAGGACCAGACTCCTTAGACGCCATCAGACCCTTCTTATACAATCTGTTTTCGGACCACGACATCGTAGAAATACCAAGACCCATCCAAAAACCTGTAGCCTTCTTTATATCCTTCTTTAGGGCAAAAAAGACGAGGCACTACTACGAGTTGATGGGAGGGAAATCTCCTCAGCGGGAACAAACAGAAGCCCAAGCAAGAGCCCTGCAAAAAATTCTACCCGAGAACTTCATCGTAAAGCCTGCCATGAGATACTGGAAGCCCTTTATAGAGTCTGCGGTAAAGGAATCTATAGAAGAAGGAGCAAAGGCCTTTGTGCTCCTTCCTATGTATCCCCAATACAGCAAAACCACAACCGGCTCTTCCTTTAACGAATTTGAAAGGGTCTATAAAAGGCTTGGCTTGAACCTCCCCGTTGTAAAAATCCACTCTTATCACAACCATCCCCTTTACATAAGGGCAATGGTGGAGAGGATAAAAGAAAGGGTAAAAGAACCCGAAAAATACTTTTTCCTCTTCAGTGCCCACAGCCTACCGGTAAAAGTCATAGAGAGGGGAGACCCCTACAAGGATCAAACAGAAGAAACGGTAAGGCTAATAATGGAGCATTTTCCCGGAGTTAAGTACGCCTTGGGTTATCAGAGTAAGATTGGACCTGTCAAGTGGCTGGAGCCGGAGACACAAAGGCTTTTAGAGGAGGTAATAAGGGCTGGGCATAAAAGGATTGTTGTGGTGCCCGTTTCCTTTACCTGTGAGCACTCGGAAACCCTTTACGAACTTGACCATCAGTATGGCAACCTTGCCAAAGAGTTAGGGGTGGAAGAGTATGTGAGAATTCCCACCTTGCAGGACCATCCCACCTACATAGCTCTTCTCAAAGAGTTGGTTTTAGATGCTCAGAAAGGGCTTGAAGGGCAACTTTCGGGCTTGGCTCACAGCCAGTCCATAGCCTAAAGCTCTCCAATCCCTGATATACGAGCATCTTCAGACCATCTGAGTATATAGCTCCCCTCTTTTCCGCCCACTCCTTTAGAAGGGTTTGCCTGTTGTAGAGCAGTTCAAAGACCACCTGCCCCTCTCTTATGAGGGAGTAATCAAAGAGCATATAGTCTTCCGTCAAGCCCACCGAAGTGGTGTTTACTATTAGGTCTACGTTTGACACAACCTCCTCTGGTGATTCCACCACATCCACCCCAAAGCTTTGGGAGAGCAGTTTAGCCTTTTCCTTTGTTCTGTTCCACAAAAAGACCTGCGCTCCCTCTTGCTTTAGGGCATAGAGCACTGCCCGGGCAGAACCACCAGCTCCCAAAACTAAAACCTTTTTACCCTTTAGCTCGGGGAGAATCTCTTTAAGGCTTTTTAAAAAACCCACCCAATCAGTGTTGTAGCCCTCTGTTCTTTCTCCAAACTTGAACGTATTTACCGCTCCAATATTTTTGGCATACTCGTCCACATAATCAACAAGCTCAAGGACCTTCTCCTTGTGTGGGATAGTAACATTCACACCTTTTATTCCCAGTGCCTTTAGCCCTTCAAGGGCAGTCTTTAGGTCCTCGGGTTTTACCTCAAAGGGAACATACACCGCGTTTAAGCCCAGATGCTCAAAGACCCTGTTTTGAAAGACAGGAGAAAGGGAGTGGCTTATGGGATATCCGATGACGCCATAGAGGGCCGTCTTTCCGGAGATTTTCATAAAAGATTATGCTTGGGAACGGAGATTTCCACCTTCTTTACCCAGTCTAGATTGCCCTTGAGGGCAATGTCCACCACTTCCTTCACGCTAACATCCACTATGGGACAATCGGTGCATCCACCCTCAAACTGCAAATACACCTCACCCTCTTTGATGTCCACGACCTTCAGGTTTCCGTGGTGTTCCTTAAGAGCTGGTCTGATTTTTTCGAGGACCAGTTCAACTTCTTTTAGTTTTTCTCTTTCCATGACAGATCCTCCAACTCTCTAATTAAATTTTGGATTTTCATCCAGACTTTTCCCTGATCTTCCTCATCCAATTCCATCAACCTAAAGAAGCCCTTTAGGGTTAGCTTGTCTGCCACTATATCAAGAATGTCTTCCTCCTCCAACTTGCTAAGTCCGTAATCCCACAGTATTTCCTTAGTCTCCGGGTATCTCTCCAAAAGCTCTTTTAGGTTTATGTCTAAGGTGATCCTCTCCCTCATAGTTCTTTTACTTTTCTGACAAAGAGGTGAAACTCGCCGTCTTCTTCATACATGCCCAAAAACTCTTGCCCCGTAGCCTTGCACCAGGCAGGAATGTCCTCCACCACGCCCGGGTCATCCGCTATCAACTCTAAAATCTGCCCTATTTGCATCTGTTTGATCATTTTAGATGTCTCTGCCACGGGCACAGGGCAAAAGGTCCCCACCACATCATGAACCACATCGGGCTTGATCTTATCCAACTCCACGGGACACTCCTTTAAGTATTTTAAAGCTTTCTAAGCTCTCATCCTCCAAAGGCTCCCCTAGTATCACCCTTTCCTCGTCTTTTACCTTTATTATCACCTCTGCAGGTTCCCTCTTTGAGTACCTGCAAACCACACCCGCTATTAGAGGATACTCTTCCTCCTTTGGCACTCCTTTAATTATAACAAGGGTGCCCTGTTGGTCCTTCCTCTGGGCATAGCCATAACGGTTTTTAAAACCGCTTAGAAAATTAACCTCTCCCTCGTTCCTTGCTACCACAAGCTTGACGCCGGAGGGAAGTCTTAGGTGCCTTCCCACAGATAAAAGGACAAGGTCTTCCCTTGTTATGGAGCCTTCCCTCTCCAAGGTCTCTTTAAACTTTAAGGCATAGTTGGGATCCGTCAGGTAGCAACACCCTCCAGCGGGCTGTTCGTAATCTATGCCATACCCTTTTGCAAGGCTTATCTGCACCTTCCTGCCCCTTCCACTTATATCCAGTAGTTTTTCCCGGTCTACCCAACCCATCCTTTCCGGCACCGTTGGTGGAAGTAGCTTAGCGGATAAGGGTCTGAGAATGTAGCCTTCCAGGCCCGCTTCTTTTTCTATGAGCTTTAGTATGGGTAGCCTCTGGCTCATGGGTCTTTGACCCACCACCTCCCCAGTGATCACAAAGTGATAGCCCTCCCTGTCCATTATCTCCTTTGCCTTTCTTAGCATCATTATCCGGCAGTCTATGCACGGATTTACGTTTTTACCGTAGCCGTACTTTGGGTTCAGCAGGGTATTAACATACTCCTCGGAAACATCCACCACCTCCACGGGAACGCCCAACTGTGCCGCAGACTTTAGGGCAGGGTTCATATACTGGGAACCGTCCTCTTTTTTTATTCCCAGCCTTCTCTTGTGCTCAGTTATACAAAAGCCTGTGTAAAAGTGCAGGGCATGGACAAAAATACCCTGCTCTTGAAGTAGCTTTATTGCCAGTGTGCTATCTAACCCACCCGAAAGCAGTGCCAAGGCTTTTATTTGGCTCATAGAGATAGGAACTCAAACTCGGTCTTTTCTTCTTCTTCCTCCTCATAACAGCCGGGGATCTTTTCTGCCTCTTCAAGCCTACCCTGTTTTATAAGGTAATCCTTGATTGCCACATGCAGAGTTTCCAAGCCCAAGTTGGTGCAGTGGATCTTTTGAGGGGGAAGTCCGCCCAACTCTTCAAAGATGTCCTTGTAGGTCAGGTTGAGGGCATAGTCTATGGTCTTGCCTTTGACCATCTCTGTAAGCTGAGAGGAGACCGCTATGGCAGAACCACAGCCAAAGGTTTTAAACCTCACATCCTCTATAACGTCTGTCTCGGGATTTACCTTTATGGTAAATAGCATGGCATCTCCACAGGCAGGGTTTCCACACTGCCCGATGCCGTTAGCATCCTCCAAAACACCCACATTCCTTGGGTTCAAAAAGTGGTCTAGCACCTTCTCGCTGTATTCGAACATAGCTCGCACCTCCTAAGTTTGATGAATTTCATTTTAGGGAAAAAACAAAAGGTAGCAATGATAATTATCAAGGAGTATGCTCAGAAATTTTAGTCCTCAAAAGCTCCACAGGGTCCTCCAAACTCAGTCCCAAATACTCCAAAAACTTCTCAATGCTTACCCACCTTTTTAGCACCATACCTTGGGTGATTAGCCTTTCAAAGGGCTCTGGGTCCTTCACAAGCCCCAGGTCGAAGAGAAACTTATGGAAGAACCGGGCATACAGAAGGTGCAAGACCGCATGCTCTATACCACCTATGTAGTAATCCACTGGCATCCAGCTTTCCACCTTCTTGGGGTCAAAGGGCAGTTTGTCGTTCTTTGGGTCGCAGTAGCGGAGGAAGTACCAAGAAGAATCAAAGAAGGTGTCCATGGTGTCCGTTTCTCTTTTGGCGGGACCTCCACACTTGGGACAGGTGGTATTTACCCAATCCTCCACCTTCTCTAAAGGATTTCCGTGTCCGGTGATCTCCACCTTTTCTGGTAATAAAACAGGAAGCCTATCCTCCGGCACTGGCACAGTGCCACAGCTTGGACAGTAAATTACGGGAATGGGTGTGCCCCAGTATCTTTGGCGGGATATGTTCCAATCCCTCAGTCTGTATGTGATTTTGAACTCTGCCAAACCTTTCTCCTTTAGCCACTGGGTTATCTCCCTTTTTGCCCTCTCTGAGTCCATTCCGTCAAAGGGTCCAGAGTTTATGAGAATGCCCGGGTCTTTGTAGGCTTTACCATCTGGCAATTCTGAGTCTTTGGGTTTGACTACCACCTTTATGGGAAGGTTGTACTTTTGGGCAAACTCATAGTCCCTTTGGTCGTGGGCGGGCACGCACATGATAGCCCCAGTGCCATACTCATAGAGCACATAGTTGGCGGTCCATACGGGAATCAGTTCACCGTTGGCGGGGTTTTTCGCATACACTCCAAGAAATACGCCCTCCTTTTCCTCTTGGGTGCCTCTCTCCCTTGAGGACATGTGCTTCATTTTGTTGACAAACTCCTCCACCTCTTTCAGCCTACCTCCCCTCTTGGCAAGGGTCAAAGTTAGTGGATGCTCGGGTGCTAGCACCAAAAAGGTGGCACCAAAAACCGTGTCCGGTCTTGTGGTAAAGACCTCTATGGGTAATTCGTCCACATAGAACTTTATTACCGCACCCTCGGACCTACCTATCCAGTTTCTTTGCTGGAGGATCACCCTTTCGGGCCACTTTCCTTCCAAGAGCTTTAGGTCTTCCAAAAGCCTCTCCGCATAATCGGTGATCTTTATGTACCAAGAGGGCACGTTTTTCCTTACCACGGGCGTTCCACAACGCCAACACTTGCCCTCTATAACTTGCTCGTTTGCAAGGACCGTTTCATCGTTAGGGCACCAATTAACCTCCGCATCCTTTCTATAAACCAAGCCCTTTTCGTAGAGCTTTAAAAAGATCCACTGGTTCCACTTGTAATACTCTGGTTCGCAGGTAGCAATCTCTCTGTCCCAATCGTAAGAAAAGCCCATACTTTTGAGTTGCTGTTTCATGTAGTTTATGTTTTCCTTAGTCCATTGGGCTGGATGCACTCCGTGTTTTAGCGCTGCGTTTTCCGCAGGCAGACCAAAGGCGTCCCATCCCATGGGATGCAAAACCCTTTTACCCTTCATCCTCAAAAAGCGCGCCAGGGCATCCCCAATGGTGTAGTTTCTAACATGACCCATGTGAATACGCCCCGACGGGTACGGGAACATCTCAAGCACATAGACCTTATTCTCTCCTTCCTCCGCCTTAAAAACTCCCAGCTCCTCCCAGAGCCTTTGCCACTTGTGTTCTATCTCCCTTGGATTGTAGCTTTTTTCCATAGGCTAAAATTATAAAATAGTGGGTTGGCTTAATTATTACCAAAATGAAGTCTTTTGGCTACATCTCGGGCAAAGTAAGGGTCCCCTGTTCCCAAAGCAAGCTCCAAAAGAAATATCCTGTATTCAAGGCTTTGACTCAGGTATAGGTTTTCAAGGATTAGCCTTTTCAAAGTTTCATAATTCTTTGCCCAAAGGGCGCGCTTCATAACCTCCTTTTCCAAGTATAGCCTTTCATCGGGCGTCAAAGGAAAGCTTTTTTTCATATATTCCCTAAAGGAAAGATAGTTTTCTGTGGTAAGTCCTGCTTCTATGAGCCTTTTTATAAGACTGTGCCTTTCTGCTGGTGGAAGTTCCTGATAGTAGGTTCTTGCATAGTCAAAAGCCTTTTGTAGGTTTCCCGAAAGCAGTGCAAGGTCAATGGCGTCTTTCAAAAAAGCTTTACCCCTCTTTTCCACCAACACATCCACAAACTTTAAAGCCAGGGGATAGTTTTTGAAGGCTATTGAATAGTAAAAGGCTTTTTCAATCCAAAAAAGGTCCCCCGTTCTTTCCGCCAATACAGTGGAAGTTCTGTATGCAATCTCAGGAATGTCCATACTCTCCGCTTCCTTGAAGGCTTTTTCCAAAGAGCCTGTGTCCGTTTTTAGTTTTATGTAAAGACTCAAAAGCTTTTCCATCTCGGTTTTTATCCTTTTCTTTTGTTCTTTGTCCCTGACGGAGAAATACTCTACCTTTAGCAGTTGGTATTTTAAAAACAATATCTCCGGGTCGTTGGGATATTTTCTTTCCATTTGTAAAACTACTTCTATGGCATCTTTAGTCCTACCTATCCTAATGTAGGACTTGACTAGGGTGGAGTATATATCCACTGAAGGGTTTGTTCTCAAAAGGGCTCTGTAGTAGGCAAGGGCTAAGTCTGTGTTTATATCCACAGATTCGGGCAGATATTTTTCTAACCTACCTTTTGGAAAAAGCAGTACCGCCACCAGCAGTGCGGTCAGAATTATTCCCACATAATTCCTTATTGAAAAGGCTCTAATCAGTGCATACCGCTTTGATGTCTGCACGTTTTCCTCCTTTGAACTCAACCACCCCAGGGTTGTAGGCTTTTCCGTTTATGAACACTTTGCAAGAGGTTTCCAAACGAACCTCCAAAGGCAAGTAGGAGCTTAGCCTTAGGCTATACTCTTTTCCTTTTCTTTCAAAGCTTTCCACATAGCCGTTTGAGTACAAAAGTGCAAACTTTGGCTTTTGGGAGGAAAAGACCAGATAATAGTCTCCCGAACCATCCAGAAAGAGATAGTTGTAGCCATCCTTCCCTTCCCTGTAGCCCACCACTCCCTTGCCCTTCTCTGCGTCCGGATAGCCCCACTCCTTTGGATACCTCAGGGTTCTCAATCCGCCCGCGTTTTTTACCCTGAAACCTTCTTCCCATCTCATTATAGCGGTCTGTCTGAAGTCCAAAACCCACCTGCTATACTCGGACAAGAACATGGGACTTACTTCCTTTGATAGAGCCCATTCGTAAACCCTTTTCAAAGCGTTCAAAGAAGCCAACTTTTGCCCTGAATAAAAGTGATAATAAATAGAGATGGGCTTTAACCTTCTTGGGTCTTCTGTAAGTTCAAAGGTCTGTATAACATTTATATAGCCCCAGAAGGGATGCGTCCAAAGGTTTGTGTATATGTTTTCGTTCTGTATGGGAGCATAGACCTGAAAGTAGGGTCCGTAATTGACACCGGAGGAGCCTATGTTCTTCAGAAAGGGCTCCTGCTGGGTTATGGTGGTCAAACCTCCATTAACATTGAAAACACCAAGCTGGTAGGTTTGCCTTAGCTGTTCTCTGTTTGGGTTGCATTCGCCCGTCCAGAGGAAAACTCTAACCTTTTTTCCAAGGTCCTTCAAAACCTCTCTGTTGATCCATTCTACCGAGCCGCTTATTTCACTTTCCCAGTTGAGGTTATAGCCTTTTATTGGAAGGTTGTAGCCGTAAGGTAGCTCCCTTTTTCTGTATTTGGGTTGCCAGTCATAGGGATGGGAAAAGCTGTGGCTTGCGGGTTCAACCCACTCAAGTGAGAATAGGCTCTTTGCTATGTTTATTAGCCTCTCTGACTTATTCGGATGCAGTCCATCCTTGGAAACCTCTCCCACTACTATGGAAACAGTATGCGGAATGGGATACCTTTTTATTATTTCGTCCCTTATTACCTCTCCCGTGGTTTTGGAAGGGTTAAAGTCTGCGTCTCCAAAAAAGGCATCTCCATCTATATGGGCGGTAAGTATTCTTCCACCGTTTTGGGTGGTAAGGTCAGGGATCAAAAGGGTGGTCCCAAAGACCTTTTTGAACACCTCAAAAGGATCAAAGCTCCACAGTTCTTGTTGATTCAAAAGGGACTCATTAACTGCGTATCCTCCCCAATCAAAGAGGGCAAAGGGATGGTGTTTTTGTCCGAGGGAGTTTTCCACCTCAACCAAGGGTGTTCCCTTTTCTGCAATTAACAGAGTATCCGTGTAGGATACCTTTATTGGTGCCTCAAAGCCCCTGTTTTCTTTCGGTCTTATCGGCTTAAAAGGGTTTATAGACCTTTCTCTGTTCCTTTCCGCCCTTATGCCAAAAGCCCTATAAAATTTTTCATCGTAGGGCAACGAGTTCAAAAAGAATAGCTTTAAACCCTCTTCCTTTGCCTTTATCAACCAATCGATTAATTTTTCGTCAATCTTTCCTAAAAAACCCACCATTACACCCGCATAGCCAAGCTCTGGGTAAATTTCGGGCAATCCCTCTTCTATGTCAAACATCTCTGGCACAAAACCCAAGTATTCAAGCACCATAGATGTGAGCCTGTGGGTAGGTTCATACTGGGCTACCGGATATGCCTTTGAACTATACAGCATGGCAACCTTTCTTGGAATTAAAGAACAGAGAGAATATCCGACCCTTGAAAGCTCCTTGTCTGCCACGTATGGAACAAACCCAAGCTCCGCGATCTTTCTAACAAGCTCCTTTGCCTTCCTTTTGTCCTTTGGGTCTGCGTAATCCACCACTATGACAGGAATGCCATAGGACTTTATCCTATTTAGCTGGTCCAATAGCCACTTTCTTTCCTCCTCAGAAATTGGCACATATCTTTTTTTTGTATCCAGCCCACTAAAAAGGCTCTCCACCAAAAAGCCATTTATGTCCCCTTTAACCCTATCTACGAACTCAAAACCTCTGTTTAAAACTATCAGTTTGTTGGGATACCTTTTTCTTAGCTCCTTTACAAAATCCACAAGGGCGTCTTGAAAGTCTTTCCACTCTTCTTTTTTGGCGGAAAGCTGATACGAATCTAAGGTGTCCAAAAGGAACCCATCAAAACCTCTGTCTGCAATCCTTTTTGCCACCACATCCAAAAGGAACTTTCTGTACTCTTTGTTCCTCACATCCGCCACCAAAGACTTCCACATGGGATTTGTTCCGATGGAATACTTTTTAAGGTCTTTGTAATAGTCCCTGTAGGTTTCTATCTCTCCTACGCTCATATAACCTATGAGTTTTGCCCTCTTTTTTTGATAAAAGCCCTTTTCCTTCAGAACCTCCATATAAGGGTTGTCCGCATCCAGCACCACCCAATCGTAGGCATAAAGCATATCATCGGGCAAAGGTTTGTGATGATAGTAAAGTAGCACACATTTTAGTTCCTGTGCCAACAAACTACTCACGAAGAGCAAAAGTCCTATAATGAACATCATTCAAGAACCTCCTTAGGTATTCCATACCTAATATCATAGAAAAAATTAAAGCAAACATATAGCCATAACCGTAAAAGTACGCCCCGAGAAGTTGGGTTAGGAATGTAAAGACAAAGTTTAGCAAGGCAAAAGTAAAAGTCGTTTTAACCAGCTCCCTCCTTAGGTCAAAGTAAGAAAGAAGGGCATAAATAACTATATATCCCATCAGGAATACATTAGCAAAGAGAAATATCTCAAACAGTGGGATGTAGGCGGTAGGCAGTTTGAGAAGTATAAATATATACTCATGAACGAAGATAAGCAGTATGGCGGTAAGGGCTTGAAATCTCAAAGTTTCAAAAAAAGCTGATCGGGCACTTTCTATCATCCTGTTTGCGAGTCTGTAAAGGTCATCCAACCTTCCCCAAGTCCTGACCGCATTGTAGTACGCGCCGTAGTTGTCAAAAAACTCCAGCTCAATTTTCAGAAAAGCCACCGCAAAACCGGACACTATTGAAATTAAAGCCAGGGTAAAGGGCACATCGTAAATGACGGACGCCTTCATGTTCCCCAGCACATAGCTTCCCGTTATTGGGCTGTACCAAAAAACGTATTTGTCTATCCAAAGACCTAAGTTAAAGAAAAACCCAACCAGCATCAAGCTTTTGTAAAGCCTATCCTTTCTCAAAAAATCAAACTCTAAAAGTTTTTGGGACCTATAGTCCCTTGCAACTCTGAAAAGTATTAAAAATAGCAGTAAGGTCTGACTAAGATAAAAGCTAAGCATAAGCCAGATTAATCCAAGGTTTGATAGAAAAATTACACCAAGCCCTGCTATTGAATACGAAATAACAAAGGATGCGAATATGTGCTTGTAGCTCTTCAATCCGGTGAGTAAGGCGTTCGCTACCCAAAGAACAGAAAGGGTAGAAACGGTAAAGCTAAATATCATATGGTAATAGTACGGATATCCCTTAAAGAAGAAAAAAGACAGCAAAAGGGCTATCAAGAAGCTGTAGGTTGCGGTCAGTATTGCCACCCCGTGGGTGTTTGGAAGCACCCTTTCAAACTCCTTTTCAAAGAGCCTGTCGGATATATACCTTGTAAAGGAAAGCTGGAAAAAGCCCGAAAGAATCAGGCTCAAGGAAACGCAGTATGTGATGTATACCTGGTATTTGATTAGAGTATCACTCACTCCCCAAAGTTTTTCTGCTATGTAAGCGGATACAAAAATGCTGAGTATAGCAAAGACCCAACTGCCTGTTCCCAGAACCGCAGAGTAGCCCACCGCCAAAAGGACCCTTCCAAGCTTGCCCTCTTTGTAAAGCCTTCTTAACTCTATGGAAATACCCGCCATGGCTATTCTCCTAAATATTTTCTATACACCTTTCTGTAGTTTTCTATAAACTTGTCAAAGCGGTAAAACCTTTGGACCCTATCAAGTCCAGCCCTTTGACAGTTTTCCCAAACTTCTTCGTTAGTCAAAAGTTCGTAGTATGCCTTTGCAAGCCCTGTTGCATCCCCCACAGGAACCACCTCTCCCGCCTTACCTATTTCTACGTCCTCTTGACTTAACCCTCCGTAGATAAGTTGCCTGCAAGAACCTACGTCGGTGGTAACACAGGGCACACCGCTTGCCATAGCTTCCAAAACCGTTATGGGCATGCCCTCGCTTATGGAGGTCAGCGTAAATACCCCCGTTTTGGGTAAAATATCAACTATTTTTTGAAAGCCTAGGAATTTTACCCTATTTTCAACTCCAAGTATCTTGGCAAGCTCTCGGCACTCTTGGGCGTATTCGGGCTCCTCGTCCTCGGGACCCACCACCCAACCCTCCGCCTCAGGTAGCTGTTGGCATAGCAAACTCATAGCTTTTATAAAGGTTTTTATATCCTTTATGGCTACAACCCTTCCTATCAGAGAAACTACCTTTGGAATTTCCTTCGGTCTTTTTTCTATAAGCTTTGAAAGTCTATCCACATCCACACCGTTTGGTATAACTTTTGTCTTTTCGGGCGGACAGCCCCAGCTTATCTGCTGTTTTCTTGCATCTTCAAATAGTGAAAAAACTTCCATAGCGGTGTAGTATGAAATTTTCCCAAGATTTACAAACATCTTTATCCAAAGCTTTCTGAGGGTGTCTATGTCGTATTTTTTGGACAAATACCTGTATTGAACTCCTATCCACTTTGCGTTTAGAATGTCTATCTTCCTTTCCTTTGTGTAGATCCCATGTTCTGTAAGGACAAAGGGTATTTTGTATTCTCTGCTCATCAAACTTCCCAAAAAGCCCGCATAGCCCGTTGACGGACTATGAATTAAGCCTATTTCTTTTTTTTCCAGGGTCATCCCAAGTCTTGCCACCACAAACAGAGGTGCAAAAAGGTTTCTCATAGTCCAAAAGTAATCTACAAAAGGTACATCAATTTCCAGATCTTCGTAGAGTTCTTCCATCAGCTCCCATGATTTTCTGCTATACAAAAAGTCTTCGTAAAACACTTCACTAAAGTAAGAAAAGCTAACAACCTCCTGCCAACGCTCTTCAAAGGCTTTGTCGTCAAGAAATATCCTTAGAAGTTTTACCCTTTCGCTTTCCCTTTTGGCTTTTTTTCTTTGAACGTTTTCCTCAAACATATAAACAGCCTCAAGATAGACCAGGTTGTCCGGAAGCTCATAACTAACGCCTTTGTAATCTTCTGGTCTTGAACCAAGGAATAGCACTCCAAAGTTTAGGTCTTTCATACCGGTGATTATCTGATGGATCCAAGTGGATACTCCTCCCTTTATAAAGGGATAGGTTCCTTCCGCTATAAAGAGCACATCTATACGTGTTTGTTTATCTACAAGCTTCATACCCATGCTGAGATCAAAGCCATTCTTTTGGGATTAACTGAATAGGTTCCTCTGTATTTTTCTGAAACCTGTTTCAATTCCTTGAAATTGCGGAGCTTATACAAAGCTTCCAACAGGTAAGGTAAAACCTTGACGGGCTCCATACCCAAATCCAACGCCCTCTTGAAATATCCGTGTGCCCTTTGATAATCCCCTGAACTCAGCTCTATTCTTCCCATTAACATATAAAGACTGGGATCCTCTTTGATTTCTAAGGCTTTTATGACATACTCTTTAGCATTATCCAAGTACTTTTTTGCTATTTGTTCTTCCATGAATCCTAAGTAATAAACATCCCAGTTTAAAAATGCCAGCGCCCTGCACACAAAAAATTTAACATCTTTCCTTAGATCTTGCTCTCCCAAAACTCTCTCTAATTCGTATATCAGCTCCTGAAGGTATTTTTCAGCGTTTTTTAGATAACTGTTGGCAAGCAGTCTTAGTTCGTCGTTATCAGAAAAAAGAAGTTCTTTAAAAAATCTTACCGTCAGAGGATGGTAGAACTTGGTGAAATATATCACCCTTTGTAAGTCTTCTACTTTCGCAAACCTTAAGCCTCCTTCTCCGAACCTTCTTCTCTCGGAAAGAACCCTAACACTGAAAACTAACTCGTAATTGACCTCTTTTACAGGAGCGGGTGCTTTTGAAATTTTTTTATAGATCAAAACATTTATCACGCCGAACAAAATTGCAAAAGGTCCGAGGAAGAAAAAGATAGAAAAGCTAAGGATTAAAGCATGTCTGTAAGGGTATTTATAAAAGATTTTTAAAATCTCAGCCACCATTGTAGCAAGGAAAAGGGACGCAGTAAAGTGAAAAAACAGATAGATTATGAATCCGAATACAGTTGGATGTTGTATTAGTGTATAAAATCCTGACGTTTCTAACGATATTACCAGTAGTAATTTTATATAATCAATATACATCGCAGAACTCCTCAATGAGTTTTATGTCTTTTACCTTCAGAAAGTCCATGTCTTTTGTTATCCTCTCTATGAACCTTTCAACTCCTTCTTTCGGCGTTATGGATAAAAGGACAAAAACTTTGTCTTCGTTTATACAAACCCTGTCCAAACTTTTAACCATGCTATTTAGCTTAACCACTTCTTCCCTTCTTTCGGGAGGATATTCAAAAACAACCACAAAGGAGTCTATTCCGAGGCGTTTTTTTAGCAATTGCATCCTGTAAGCTTGCAGTTCAAACTCTCTATCGCAAAACTTTGTGCAAGAAAAACCTGAAGCTTCAAAGGCTATGCTGTCTCCATAGTATTCCAAAATAACCATTATGTAGGATAGCCCTTCCTCGTTTATGCTCAAAAAATCCATATCCTTTATTACGAGTAAATAATCACCTGCGTAAGATTCTGCCACCACAAGGGCTATGAAGTTAAGCTCTTCGCTCGTAGCCTTTCTCAGTATTTCTTTAGGTGGGATGTAAAAGGATCTTTTTAGCTCCAAAGCTTCTTGGATCAAAGGGTCTTTTTCGTCCACCTTTACACCAACACCTAACTTTTCTACAGAAATAAGCTTCCCATCTTCGTGCTTGTAAAGTTCTGCAGACATAACGCCAAAGAAGTCTGATATCAACTCCATGAAAGCCTTTGAAGAGGGAACTTTAAACCTCTGCAAAATATTCCTTAAGCTGTAGGGAGAAAGCGCAGACTGCTTTTCCAACAGGTCGTATTCAAGCTTTAGGCTAAAGAGTTGCCTCCGATAAAGCTCTGTCATCTGCTCTGCGTAAGCCTTATCTACAAGTGCAAGCTTTATTTTTTTATCCCATACATATCTAAATTCGGAAGACAAAAGGGCAAAAAGGAGATTCTCCAAGAGATCGTATAAAGGAAACGGCTGGTAAAAGAAAAAGTATCCCGCAAAGAGCAAAGATATTAGCACAATAGCCCCAGAATATCCATAGTAAAGGGAAAGGGCGACCACTAAAAGGTTTGTTAAGTCGTATCTACTTTTTATGAAGAGTGGGTCTTCTCGGTTGAAATACCAACCAAAAGCTAACAAAAGAGTGGTTAATAGAAAAATTTCTACGAATATAACCTTTTCAATCGTTATTCTTTCACCAAGCCCAAAAGCACGCATCAGAAAGCCCGGTTCAAAAGCTTTTGGGTAAGGGTTCCCAAGGACTCATGCACCCAACCACTACCAGATACCGCAACGTTTTTAACAACTTTGTTTTCTTTTGCGTCATAGACAAAGATGGTTATACTTACCGCTGGCTCTCCGTCCAAGCCAGTTTTGTATCTGAACTCATTGACGGAACCATGCACTATGTATCTTGCTCCGTTTTTTACTGCACTTTCCTTCAACTTTTCAATCTCTTCTTCTGAAGGTTCCCTTTCCTTTATGGACCAAACCCTTGGGATCAGGTTGTAGCCCTTACCTGCAAGCACTCCCTCTAAGATGGATGCTACCCTGTAGCCCGCATAGGGTGTCTCTGTGTAGTTTTCGAAGGGTAGCACTGCGTAGGGCTCTCCACCTATAGGGAGAGTAGGTGTTTGGCTGACAACCCTCGCACAGCCTGCAATCAAAAAGAGAACTAAGACTGCAAAATAGACCCTTCTCATTTTTCACCTCCTTATAAAATTTAAAACTTTTCTTTGAGAAGAAGAATGTTTGCTCATTATCTACTCTCCTCTACTTTTCTCAGCTTTGGAGTGTGAATAAAGTAGTATCTGTAGATAAGATAAGGACTTATTACAGGTTCCTTTATACCACCCGTATTCTTACTGAAGGATAGTCCCACAGAGAAATTGTCTCTTCCAAAAACCGCACCGCCCAAACCTACTTCTGTGGATATACCCAAACTGCCAAGGGAATTGTAAGCTAAGCTTGCATCAAAGAAAGGTCTCCAAAAGCGTGTGTACGAGTCTTTGTGTTCAAAGCCAAAGGAAAATCCCAGACCGACCGCGTAGTAGTTCTCCGGTAGCACCCTAAAGGCAGTAAAAGGAGAAAGTTGTTCTATAACCCCCTTGCTACCCGCTTTTTCTCTGTAATTGCCGTAGCTATAGAACGCCCTTAATGCGTAGTCAGGATAACCAGCTTTTAGCTTGTATTGGGCTTGATTGTATGCATAAAAGCCCGTTCCTAACCTTTTTATATCCTGCGAGTAAAACTCACTTAACTCTAAGCTGGAGTAAAAGCCAAGCCTACTGTAAGGATTAAACGTTAAGCTAAGCTTAGCGTAGTTTTTTAAACCGCCAAGCTCAAGGTAAAGGCTCTCTGTGCTGGGCTGTCTGTATCCGACCTCAAAGCCCGCCGATAACCTGCTAAATAGGTAGGATTCTCCAAAAAGACGGAAATTAGCCACCGACCTGAGCCTTTCCAACTGCCCTATTCCAAAGCCAAGGTATCCCCTATCAAACCGCCTGCTTAGGTAAATCTCTGCTTGATAACCCCCTACCTTTTGTCTTATGACTTGATCATCTTTGTATGTGGGTTGAAAGGCGGAAGACCTAAAACCAACGGAGTAATTGGTGTCTCCCAATTTAGTTTCTACCTCAAGTCTTTCAATAAACTGTCCGTAAGCGTCTCTCTTTTGGTGGGATACTTCCAAGCTTACTTTGTTTGATTCCTGAACCGCCAAGTCTCTGAACTGTTTGTAAAGTTGGTAGTCATACGGGTTTTCCTCCAGACCCTTAAAGGCAAGCTCTAAAGCTCTCCTTGGCTGACCTACTCGCCTTAAGGCTTCCACCCTGTCCCTTATGGGAAGGGCTTCTAACTTACTTTCCAAGAGTTGTAGTGCCAGATACCTATCGTCCTGCCAGAGGGCTAAGTTTAGCCACATCCATGGCTTTAGTGAATACTTGTATAACCTTTGCTGTAGAATTGCCTTCTCCCTTTGCTCTTTTGAAAAGAGATAAGCAAAATATATATCTTTCCAGACTGCGTCAGAAAGAACTCCCTTAGCCCTTTGAAGTTTTCTTTCAAAGACCTCCGGATTTTCAAACTCCACAGCCAAAGAGAGGTATAACCTTAATTTCTCAAGGTCATCCAGAGGTAATCCACCACTTGTTAGCTCTCTGTATGCTTTTAGCTTTATAGCTTTGGCTTCCTCCTCCATACCCATCACGTTAATAATGTCTGCATAGAGTAATGGATCCTTGGAACCGGAGAGTTTGTAATAGCTGAGGGCAGTTTGACCCTGCTGTAAGAATATGTATGCTACCGCATAGGCTTGGGCTACCAAAGGGTTCTTTGCGTATGTTTCGTATTCCTTTAGGGCACTTTTTAGCTTTTCCACCCGTTGGGCTTCCACCAGGGAGTAGATGTAAAAGGAGACAAGCTCGGGAGTTTTAGCCTTTGCCAAAATCTTTTCTAACTCTTCAAGGGCTTCTTCCCTTTTACCAAGCTGTTGTAGAGCAAGCAAATAGGAAAGCACAGTATTTACGTCATCCTGTAGCCTGTCTCTGTGATCTTTAAAGATGGCAACCGTTTGATCGTATAATCCCAAAACGTAAGAATAGTAAAGGGCGGTTTTCAAAAGTATTAGGTCCTCAAACTTTTTGTAGCCCTCCAAGGCGAGGGAAACTGCCCTTTTTGAACCCTTTCTAAAGTATATTTCGGATAGTCTGATGTAATCCGCCATCTCAGCCTTGGAAAGGCTAATTAACCGTTCGGAAGCCAAAGCTGTAGCATCGTAATCTTGGAGCATCCAAGCAAGGTTGCTTAGAGTTCTGTAAAATTCCACATTATCCTCTTTGGCACTTGGAAAAAAGTCCTTTAAAACCTTTAAGGATTGTCCAAACTTCCTGTCCGAATAATAGATGTTTGCCAAAAGTAGCACACTTTTTTCATCCTTTCCGTATAGTTTTATATACTCGTAAAGAGTTTCTTCTGCCTCTTTTTTTCTTCCTAACGCATTGAGTATTTCCGCTCTCATTAAAAGCATGTCTTTGGTTTTTAGAGTGTATAAGAGCTTTAAAAGTCTTTCCACATCTCCCAATTGGTCGTAGATATAGACCTTTACATTGGGAGGAACGGAAACTACTTCCATAAGTTCCTTGGCTATGTCTATCCTGTTAAAGGCGAGGGAGATTTCAAGGGCTTTTTTGGCAAGTTCTTTGTTTTTTGTGTTTTTGTAACCTTCGTAAAAAACTTCCCCCGCTTTTGCCCCCATATTGTTCCAAATTAGCACCTGTCCATATAGCTCCCACCACTTGGGATTTTGTGGAAATCTTCTAACCGCATCCTCAAGCACCCTTAGGGCGTTTTGCAAGTCATTGGCACCCAAAAAGCTCTGAACTAAAAGCTGGTAGTATTTTTCCTCTGTCTTATAGGAAATGCCTTTTTGATAGGTTTGGTTTAGATTTACAAGCCTTTGGTTAACAGGCTCATCTTTGTTTTTTTTCTCTTCAGCCAAAGATAACGCTGATGGCAAAAGGGAAAACACGATAATTAACTTACCCTGCACGATCTTTCCTGCAAGCTTACAGGTATTCATTCTATCCTCTCTGTTATACTTTACCACAATATTAACAAACACGCTGCACTCCAGGGATCCCATGTTATAATATAGTCTATTATCTGCCATGTTCATCATCTAACCTCACTATATAGTCCTCTTCTATATATTCGCCGTTTTGAATTTCTATTATCTCAAGAGGGATTTTATCTGGGTTTTCAAGTCTGTGTGGAGTTGATTTGGGTACATAAACGGATTCGTTTTCGTGAATATACATTACATTATTCCCAATTGTTACCTTGGCGGATCCTTTTGCCACTATCCAGTGCTTGTTCCAATGAGGATGTATCTGAAGGTCTATACTTGCACCTGGCTTAACAACTATCCTCTTTATCTTGTATCTTGGACCTTCTTCAAGACTAGTACACTCGCCCCAAGGACGATAAACCGTTCTATGTTCAAAAACCTCAATTCGCTTTTTCCTTTTGAGCTCCTCTACTACATGCTTAACTTTTTGTGCTGAACCCCTTTTTGCAATAAGAATAGCATCGTCTGTTTCTACTATAATGAGATCTTTCAAATCAACCGTTGCTATAAGCCTTTTATTCCCTATTACCAAACAACTTTCTGTATCCTTCGCTAAAACATCTCCAAGGATAACGTTGGCTTTTCCATCTTTATCTAAAGCATCATAAAGGCTATCCCAAGAACCTATGTCACTCCAATATATGTCCATTGGAATGGCAATAACTTTTTTTGACTTTTCCATAACTGCGTAATCTATTGAAATATCCGGCATCTTTTGAAAGTTCGCTATTATATCATCTAAAGGCTGATTAAAAAGTTGATAGATTTCTGGGGCACATAGCCTTAGTTCTTCTATCATTGTTTCGATGGTAAAGACAAACATTCCAGAATTCCAAAGGTAGTTTCCTTCGCTTAAGAATCTTTTTGCGGTTTCAAGGTTTGGTTTTTCAGTGAACCTTTCAACAAGATAATAACCTCCCAGGTCTTCACCAGTGACTTTAATATAGCCATAACCTGTTTCTGGATACACTGGCTTGATCCCAAAAGCTACAATGTACCCTTGCCTTGCTACTTTTTCAGCTAATTTTACATATTCAACAAATTTTTCTACGGGCTTTATAATATGGTCCGAAGGGCAAACGAATAAAACTTCCTCGGGAGAAATCCTAAGCCTTTCTAAACAGTATTTCATTCCAAGGGCAATGGCAGGTGCAGTATTTCTCCTTGCTGGCTCAAGTAAAGTGTTATCAGCAAGGTCTTTAGAAACTTCATTAGCATCCGAAAGGACATGAAATTTATACTGCTCGTTGGTAAGCAATAGAATATCCTTAGGAGAAGCTATATTTAAAAGCCTCTCCAGCGTTTGCTGAAGTAAAGACTTTTCATCGCCTAATTTTAAGAACTGCTTGGGATAAGCTTCTCTTGAGGCTGGCCAAAGCCTTGTTCCGGAGCCACCGGCGAGAATTAGGGCTTTCATGAGTTTTATTATACTCCAGTCCAGTTCTGCAAATTGGACAAAGGAGATTAGGACTCACTGGTTTCCTCCTTAAAAGTTAGCTATCAGTTTAAGAATCCAGAAAAGCTGTAAATCTCTAAAGAAAAGAGTTTTGGTAAGGAGGAAAGGGATTACTTTACTTGCCTAACTTTATGGCTACGCTATAGGCTATAGCTTTTTCAAGAAGCCTCAAATATTGTGGTATTTTCTCACCCTAGGTCTATACTAGGGTTAAATTTTACCTGGATCCTTACTTGGAAAACACATTTAACCTCTTGCCCTCGTAGATCAAAGAGTAGCCCTCCAAAATTCCCATTCTTGCCTTGGGAAAGCGTGAAGAGACAGTGTCCAATGCATTCTCTTTGTCAGTTACTACGCAATCTGCAAAAGCTTTGGGATAAGAAAGAACGGTAAAGTACTCATACATGTATGGAAGGTAAAAAGCTTTGGGGTTCCCAAAGAATACAACCACGGGGAAACCTCCTGCATCATCAATGAGAGTTTTTCTACACCCTTGACTTTTGAGCACCTCCGCTACCCTTTGATACTCGTCGATCACATTGATAGTTTCTCCCTTGAGAAAGAATTTAACAAAACTTTTTTCGTTCTCCTCTTTAGAATATAACGGCATAAGCCAACTGGAGGCAAGGGAAAGGAGAAAAGAGAATACAAGCAACTTCCCAGCCCTGATGCCAAAGCTTGCCTGAAAACTCAAAGCAAAAAGAACAAAAAGAATAGTATAGTAGTAGGTGGGAAAGAAAGTGGAAAAATACACGGAGAAAAACAGCAAAAGCATAGGAGAAATATAAAGAAGATAAACGGGCATTAAGTAGAGAGGTCTGTATCTCCTCATATTAAAAAGCACGATGAAATAGGGGAGTATTATGGGAAGGTAAGCCAGCAATCTAAAGATTACATATTCCAGAGACTGCCAAAAACTTCCTTTAATTAGAAACAGCGAAGGGTCCAAAGGCTCGCTTTTAAAGAATGAGTAAGGACTTTTTATAAAGTTGAACGGGTCTTCGGTAAATATCCAACTGAGATACAGCCAAGCAAAGACAAAAAACACAACAGGTGATAGCTTAACTATCAACAGTGCCAGTCTGTAGTTTATGTGCTTTCCCTTTGTGCCGAGATATATCACCAAAGCTACAACGGGAATCAAAAACACACTCCTGAAGTCTAAGAAAAAACACAAACCAAAGATGAACCCACTTATAAAAAGATAGAGAGAATAACCTGTTTCCAAGTGGATTATAAGAGTGACAGTAGATAATGTAAGAAGAATATAGAAGGCTAAGACTTCAAACCTATAGACCGCAAGGAATAACACAAGAGGGTTCAAAAGGAGGAAGAGGAGAATAAAGTAAGCGGGGCCTTGGAATCTCTTTAAAAGAAAGGAGAAAAAAAAAGTAAGCAAGAAGGAAGAAGCTAAAGGAGAAACCATTTTATAATCTTCAATTATCAAAAAAGGCAAGAAGGCAAAGGGAGGATATACAAAACCTAAGTTTTCTAATCTTGGAGGCTCCCCTGCTTTTGCCAGAAGTGCCTTTTCTGCGTAAAAAAGGATATTTAGATGAATGTATCCGTGCTGATAAAGGGTGTTGGAAATAAAAGAAGTTAGAGCAAAAAGTGTAAGAAATATAGCGTATAAAACTAAAAAAACTCTCATTGCGTAGCCTCTTGGATGGGTGGTTTGTATTTGGTAATTCCGTGCTGAGTTTTTTGCCAATAAAAGGGCTTGGTGAATAGCTCATACAGGGCTTTGTATGCAGCTATTGAGTGTAGCATCCAATAGATAGGGTTCAGCAGGGCATAAGGCAAAAGCTCGTAGTACTTCCTTCTGAAAACCGCAAGCATGTTTAGGTATATTCCTAAAAAGTTTCCAAAAAGGAGGTTAAATAGGGATATATACAAAACCCCTGGTGGGAAAAACACATCTAAGGCTTTTGTTTGAGTAATAAGCCAGAATATGAATATTGCCCACATTATGGGATTTACCAAAAAGGCAAATGGTGTTCCGCCTATAAGAAGGTGGAAGGCTATAAAACCTTTCAAGCCAACATTTTTGTACAACTTTCTTGAGTTTCTTGCATGGACAAGCCAAGTTTGCATGTATCCCTTTATCCATCTTGATCGCTGTCTTATCCAGTTCCCCACCTTTGCGTTAGCTTCTTCGTAGGTGGTGGAGTTTATCACACCCACTTTGTAGCCTTTGCCGAAAGCCCTAACGCCCAAGTCTGCGTCCTCCGTGGTATTGAATGGGTCCCAAGCTCCTACTTCTCTGAGCTTTTCCACATCAAAGTGATTGCTGGTCCCACCCAGTGGTATAGGAAGGTTTAAGTTGTATAACCCGGGTAGGAGGTAGTCAAACCAGTAGGAATACTCAAGGGTGAACATCTTTGTAAGGAAGTTTTCATCTTTGTTAAAGTAGTTGAGGGCTGCCTGAAAGCATATGTATTCACCACCACCCTTTTGGAAGGCTATTACCGACTTTTTTAGCTGGTCCGGTTCTGGTATATCCTCCGCGTCGTAAATGGTTAGATATTTTCCTCTGGCAAAGAATAGTCCATAATTGCAAGCTTTAGGTTTAGTTTTTGGTAGGCTGGATGGCACTATTACAAATCTCCAGTTGGCTGGTGGCTTGTGAGCTTTTGCCGCCTCGTAGGTTTCCTTGTCATCCTCTTCCAAAAGTAGGATCACATCAAGCTTGTTTTGGGGATAATCTACTTTCTTTAAACTGTTTATTAGTATTCCTATCACCTCAGGCTCTTTATAAACAGGGACAAGCACCGTATAAACGGGAAGGTCCTTTTCGTCTAAAGCCTTTACCTCTTCATCTGTTATAAACTGTTGCATTTCTGCCTTGGCACCCGCAAGGCTCAGGATCAGTTTAAAAAGTATTGACGCCACATAAAAAACCTGAACTACAAAGATCAAAAAGATCAAGTAAGACACCGCATCATAATAGATCCACACAAGGGACAAATACAGTAGGATCCCCATAACAAGAACCTGGCCTTTTGAAAACACAATGGATGCAGAATACTCGGGATTTGTGTAAAAGAGCCCATGCACCGCTCTATCTATAAACTTCTCCTTAAAATAGCTTTCAAGAAGCTTTATAAGGTCAAGGTCTGTTATAACTATGAACTTATATTTCATATTGGGGAAATGCTTTTCTAAAAATTGATAAAGGTTTTGGCTCTCTGGGTAAGATGTTAATATAGTTATCTCCTCTTTATTTTGTTTTGCTGGAATTACTTGAAATTTTGCCAGTTCTCGCGGGTCAAACTTTGTTAAAAGCTCTGGGTCTATTAGTTTTTTTAAGGTTTCTATATCCTGTATAAACTCAAATCCAAAGTGTTCAGCAAGAGTTTTGAAAAGATCAATACGCCTTATATAGCCCAAACTGGCAAGTATCCAACCTAATCTTCCTCCATATCTCTTTTGATACTCAAGGGCTTCTTCCAATTGCTCTCGAGTTATTAGCCCTTTACTAAGGAGAAGTTCTCCTATTCTTACCTTATTCAGAAGCTCCACCATAGCGAAAGATTAAATCCTTTGCCTGCTCCCGTGTTTCTTCCAAAAAACACCTGCTGGTATGTGGAAGCTAAAGAGATATTTCCCAGCATTATCATTGGTCCTACATACACCTGTGCCAATTTGTAATCGGGTTCCAACAGGACATTGTTTCCTATTTGCTCCCTTTTTCCATCTCCTAAGCCTATCTGAAGGTCTAAAGTTGTCAAAAACTGTATGTTTTTTGTTAAGTTTATGCCAGCTGTTGCGTAGGACATTATCTGAGAAGACGGATAGCCAAAGTAATAGCGATATCCTACACCAGAGTCAAAAAAGCCAAACTTTCCAGACCTACCATACAAAAGCCCTCCCTCCAAACCAAGCCTTCCGTAGCCAAGCCTCGGATTGTCCCTTATGGAGTATCCCGTTGGCACTATTGCATTTCCATATAAGGAAAAGGAGTAATCTTTACCTTTTTTTATCTGTCTTATTAATCCAAGTTCAAGGTCTCCAAAGCCTGAATTACTATTTGTCCCACACTTTAACTCATCATAGGGTAGTTTAAAAGTAATAGTAGTCTTTTTTGTAAGTCCATACTCTCCGTACAGCTGAACTTCTCTCTTTTCAAAGGTGCAACCCATTGGCAATTTGTTTCCTTCTTTGTCATAAAAGTCCTTAGCCCTATAGTAGTTAAAGGATGGAGATAGGAAAAACTGACCCTCCTCCTTTACCCATGCAGAAGCAAAAGACAACGCAGGCAAAAGAAGAAATACAAAATATTTCATGTTGTGGACCTCCTTGTAAGTTTTCTATAGACATAGGATAAGAAGAGAGTTATGGGTACGGCTAACAGAAGCACAATCCAAATTTTGTATTTGTTCCAGTAATACCTAAAGCCCCTTTGAGATTTATACTCAACCCTGAGTTTTTTGCCTACTTCGTAGGAAGCAATGAAATCTTTGCTTGCTATTGCAGTGTTTCCTGATAATTCCAGCATCTCCCTCAGGCTGTAAAGAAATAAAGGTTCTATACCGGAGTATTGCTTATAGTAAGAAAACACCAAAGCTGGCTTGCCTTCAAATTTGTTCAAAGTTATTACAGAGAAATATTCGGAAGGCACAGACGAAAATATAATTTTCTGTGTTAAAGGATTTACGATTTCAAAATCTCCTTTGCTTAGGTCTATTATGTTCCCCTTTGTGTCTGTAGGAGAGACAAAGGATATTACAAAATCGTGTTTAGACAAGTCCTTTGGGTTTATATCTACAGACTTTATGTTTTTGTTATACAAACTTAGCTCCGATAAAAACTTTAAAACATAGGGATAAAAGTTCTGATCTTTTACCACAAGCGCCACATAACCGTGCAGGGACCTCAGGAAGTCCGAAATACTCTTTGGGTTATTTCTAAGGCTGTTCCAATAAAAGTATGAGTCTTCAAAAACGGTAAGCACCGAATGGACAATGGTCCCGAAACAGCTATCAGAAGAGCCAAACAGAACCATGTTAATGCTAATGTAATTGGTGCCGTATTTTAGCACTTGTGTGGGGATTTCTATGTCAAAGCTTTTTTTTCCGCTACCTTCCAGCGGGTATGCGTTTATAAGCTCAGAGTTTAGGTATATCCTTAGCTCCGCGTGATCCTTTTGGGGTATTGGGGTGTGAGCTATGTGGAGCTTTAAGTAAAGTCTGTCTGGCAAACCACCCATCTTTGATGTATCCAAGGGAATAGTGTAGCTGATGTTACCCGCACCCTCCACGCTTACAGTTTTCAACCCCAAGTCTCTTAGAGATAGTTCTGAGGAAGGTTCTTCGATTTGCCTCTGGGCAGACTTTATATCTTGCGAGCTACCAAAGAGGTAAGGGAAAAACACATTCTCCTCTAAGGCAACAACGCCTTGAAGTGGAATGTAGAGGGTGTTATTTTTTAGTTCCAAAGAGTTGTCTGAAGAGAACTTTATAGATTTACAGGAAGGCTCTTGCGTCCATTGAAATTTACAAGGAATGGGGCTTTGCTTACAAAATTGATAGGCAAAGGGAACAACTCTTGGATCGTTGGTGCAGTATATGTTGTCGTAGTCTAACAGGAACTCTCTTATGTTTTTGTAGCTTGTGTATTCAAATTCAACCTGACTGTCCTTTTTGATTATCAAGTATATCCTGTCTGAGAATATGTCTTCACAGATGTTATTGGAAATTCTAAGGTTTCCCGAAAGACTTATCTTCATAAAATCCCTGTTATTCTTCCTATAAATGGGTATCTCTACCTCTGGTGGAAGTTCGTTCACTTTGTATGTTCTATAGGGAATATCGTCTATAAGAAAGGTTATCGTGCTGTCTTCTCTTAGATAGGGTGCGGTAAGTATTTTTAGTCTAACTTTTCCAGACTCAAGCTGTGGAAGTGTAGGTATATAAAAATCCTGCCTTGGAGCCACGCCCTTTAGTAAAAGGTCCTGTGAAAGAAGGTTTAACTCTTGAAAGGTAAAGATCCTTTTCTGTATAGGGCTTGCCCAAGAAAAAGAAAGGCACACGAATATGACAGACAATCCAAATATCCTTTTGAGCGTGTATATAAACCTACTTATATGCTCTCTATCTACATTTCTGAGCTTGTTCATAAGCTTCATCTGCTTGCTTTCCTTTCTTGTTGCGTTATTATAACATAAGATACATAAACATTGAGGACTCGGAGCAGGTTTTGAGGGCTATAAGGCTTACACCACCAGATATGCCCATAGACCTTATCATTCACACGCCCGGAGGCTTAGCCCTTGCATCCACCCAGATCGCCAACGCCCTCGTCAGACACAAAGGTCCCGTGAGGGTAATAATTCCCCACTATGCCATGTCTGGTGGCACTCTAATAGCCCTCGCAGCGGACGAAATTATAACGGACCCCAACGCAGTGCTCGGTCCTGTAGACCCACAACTGCAGGGCATACCCGCTGCGTCCATACTAAAGGTTTTGGAAAAGAAGGATATAAAAGACATAGAAGACCAGACTTTGATAATGGCAGACGTAGCCCAAAAGGCGATGGATCAGATGGTGAATTATGTGGTTTGGCTTTTGATGGAAAATGGTATGGAGGAGGAAAAGGCTAAGGCTATAGCCCAAGAGCTCGCCACTGGCAAATACACCCACGATTTTCCCTTGGAAGTTGATAAACTGAGGGAGCTTGGTTTAAATGTATCCACCGAAGCGCCAGAAGAGGTTTATCAGCTGATGGAGCTTTACCCTTAGCCTATGGGTGCTCAGGTGCCTTCTGTTTAGTATATACCCGTGCCCTACAGAACGGAAAAGATGTTACAATTTCATCCCATGTTATAATATAGTCCATTATCTGCCATGTTCATCATCTAACCTCACTATATCGTCCTCTTCTATTGCTCACTATTTTGAACCTCTATTATCTCAAGAAGAATTTCACCTGGGTTTTCAAGTCTGTGTGGAGTTGATTTGGGCACATAGACGGATTCGTTTTCGTGAATATGCATTATCTTATTCCCGATTGTTACCTTGGCAGTTCCTTTTACCACTATCCAGTGCTTGCTCCAATGAGGATGTATCTGAGGGTCTATACTTGCAGCTGGTTTAACAACTATCCTCTTTATCTTGTATCCCGGACGTTCTTCGAGAATAGTGCACTCACCCCAAGGGCGATAAACCGTTCTATGTTCAAAAACCTCAATTCGCCTTTCCCTTTTGAGCTCCTCTACTACATGCTTAACTTTTTGTGCTGAGCCCCTTTTCACAATAAGAATGGCGTCATCTGTTTCTACTATGATAAGGTCTTTCAAATCAATCGTTGCTATAAGCCTTTTATTCCCTATTACCAAACAACTTTCTGTATCCCTCGCTAAAACATCTCCAAGAATAACGTTGGCTTTTTCATCCTTATCTAAAGCATTATAAAGGCTATCCCAAGAACCTATGTCGCTCCAATAGATATCCATCGGAATAGCAACAACTTTTTTTGACTTTTCCATAACTGCATAATCTATTGAAATATCCGGCATCTTTTGAAAGTTCGCTATCATATCATCTAGAGGCTGATTAAAAAGTTGATATATTTCTGGGGCACATAGCCTTAGTTCTTCTATCATGGTTTCGATGGTAAAGACAAACATTCCAGAATTCCAAAAGTAGTTTCCTTCGCTTAAGAATCTTTTTACGGTTTCAAGGTCAGGTTTTTCAGTGAATCTTTCAACAAGATAATAACCTCCTAGGTCTTTATCGGTGATTTTAATATAGCCATAACCTGTTTCTGGATACAGTGGCCTGATCCCAAAAGCTACAATGTAGCCTTGCCTTGCTACTTTTTCAGCTAATTTTACATATTCAACAAATTTTTCTACGGGCTTTATAATATGGTCCGAAGGGCAAACTAATAAAACTTCCTCGGGAGAAATCCTAAGCCTTTCTAAACAGTATTTCATTCCAAGGGCAATGGCAGGTGCAGTATTTCTCCTTGCTGGCTCAAGTAAAATGTTATCAGCAAGTTCCTTAGAAACTTCATTAACATCCGAAAGAACAAGAAATTCATACTGTTCGTTGGTAAGCAATAGAATATCCTTGGGAGAAACGATATTCAAAATCCTCTCCAGTGTCTGCTGAAGTAAAGACTTTCCACTGTTTAGTTTTAAAAACTGCTTAGGATAAGCTTCTCTTGAGGCTGGCCAAAGCCTTGTTCCAGAGCCACCAGCAAGAATTAGGACTTTCATGAGTTTTATTATACTCTAGTCCAGTTCTGCAAATCGGACAAAGGAGATTAGGACTCACTGGTTTCCTACTTAAAAGTTAGCTATCAGTTCAAGAATAAAGAAAAGAGTTCTGGTAAGTATGACTACGCTATAGGCTATAGTTTTTTCAAGAAGCCTCAAATATTGTGCTATTTTCTCACCTGAATTCTATACTAGGGTTAATTTTACCTCGATCCTTACTTGGAAAACACATTGAACTTCTTGCCTTCGTAGATCAAAGAGTAGCCCTCCAAAATTCCCATTCTTGCCTCGGGAAAGCGTGAAGAGACAGTGTCCAATGTACTTTCTTTGTCAATCACTACGCAATCTGCAAAAGCTTTGGGATAAGAAAGAACAGTAAAATACTCATACAAGTATGGAAGGTAAAAAGCTTTGGGGTTCCCAAAGAATACAACCACGGGGAAACCTCCCGCATCATCAATAAGAGTTTTTCTACACCCTTGACTTTTGAGCACCTCCGCTACCCTTTGATACTCGTCTATCACATTGATAGTTTCTCCCTTGAGGAAGAATTTAACAAAATTCTTTTCATTCTCCTCCTTAGAATATAACGGCATAAGCCAACTGGAGGCAAGGGAAAGGAGAAAAGAGAATACAAGCAACTTCCCAGCCCTGATGCCAAAGCTCGCCTGAAAACTCAAAGCAAAAAGAATAAAGAGAATAGTATAGTAGTAGGAAGGAAAGAAACTAGAAAAATACACGGAGAAAAACAGCAAGAGCGCAGGAGAAATATAAAGAAGATAAACGGGAATTAAGTAGAGAGGTCTGTATCTCCTTATATTAAAAAGCACGATGAAATAGGGGAGTATTATAGGAAGGTAAGCCAGCAATCTAAAGATCACATATTCGAGGGATCGCCAAAAACTTCCTTTAATCAGAAACAGCGAAGGGTCCAAAGGCTCGCTTTTAAAGAAAGAGTAAGGACTTTTTATAAAGTTGAAAGGGTCTTCGGTAAATATCCAGTTGAGATGCAGCCAAGCAAAGACAAAAAACACAACAGGTGATAGCTTAACTATCAACAGTGCCAGTCTGTACCTTATGTCCTTTTCCTTTGTGCTGAGATATATCACCAAAGCTACAACGGGAATCAAAAACACACTCCTGAAGTCTAAGAAAAAACACAAACCAAAGAGGATCCCACTTACAAAAAGATAGAGAGAATAGCCTGTTTCTAAGTGGATTGTAAGAGTGATAGTAGATATTGTAAGAAGAATATAGAAGGCTAAGACTTCAAACCTATAGACCGCAAGGAATAACACAAGAGGGTTCAAAAGGAGAAATAGGAGAATAAAGTAAGCGGGGCTTTGGCATCTCTTTAAAAGAAAGGAGAAAAAAACAGTAAGCAAGAAGGAAGAAGCTAAAGGAGAAACCATTTTATAATCTTCAATTATCAAAAAAGGCAAGAAGGCGAGGGGAGGATAGACAAAACCTATGTTTTCTAATCTTGGAGGCTCCCCTGCTTTTGCCAGAAGTGTCTTTTCTGTGTAAAAAAGGATGTTTAGATGAATGTATCCGTGCTCATAAAGGGTGTTGGAAATAAAAGAAGTTAGAGCGAAAAGTGTAAAAAATATAGCGTATAAAACTAAAAAAACTCTCATTGCATAGCCTCTTGGATGGGTGGTTTGTATTTGGTAATTCCGTGCTGAGTTTTTTGCCAATAAAAGGGCTTGGTGAATAGCTCATACAGGGCTTTGTATGCAGCTATTGAGTGTAGCATCCAATAGATAGGGTTCAGCAGGGCATAAGGCAAAAGCTCGTAGTACTTCCTTCTGAAAACCGCAAGCATGTTTAGGTATATTCCTAAAAAGTTTCCAAAAAGGAGGTTAAATAGGGATATATACAAAACCCCTGGTGGGAAAAACACATCTAAGGCTTTTGTTTGAGTAATAAGCCAGAATATGAATATTGCCCACATTATGGGATTTACCAAAAAGGCAAATGGTGTTCCGCCTATAAGAAGGTGGAAGGCTATAAAACCTTTCAAGCCAACATTTTTGTACAACTTTCTTGAGTTTCTTGCATGGACAAGCCAAGTTTGCATGTATCCCTTTATCCATCTTGATCGCTGTCTTATCCAGTTCCCCACCTTTGCGTTAGCTTCTTCGTAGGTGGTGGAGTTTATCACACCCACTTTGTAGCCTTTGCCGAAAGCCCTAACGCCCAAGTCTGCGTCCTCCGTGGTATTGAATGGGTCCCAAGCTCCTACTTCTCTGAGCTTTTCCACATCAAAGTGATTGCTGGTCCCACCCAGTGGTATAGGAAGGTTTAAGTTGTATAACCCGGGTAGGAGGTAGTCAAACCAGTAGGAATACTCAAGGGTGAACATCTTTGTAAGGAAGTTTTCATCTTTGTTAAAGTAGTTGAGGGCTGCCTGAAAGCATATGTATTCACCACCACCCTTTTGGAAGGCTATTACCGACTTTTTTAGCTGGTCCGGTTCTGGTATATCCTCCGCGTCGTAAATGGTTAGATATTTTCCTCTGGCAAAGAATAGTCCATAATTGCAAGCTTTAGGTTTAGTTTTTGGTAGGCTGGATGGCACTATTACAAATCTCCAGTTGGCTGGTGGCTTGTGAGCTTTTGCCGCCTCGTAGGTTTCCTTGTCATCCTCTTCCAAAAGTAGGATCACATCAAGCTTGTTTTGGGGATAATCTACTTTCTTTAAACTGTTTATTAGTATTCCTATCACCTCAGGCTCTTTATAAACAGGGACAAGCACCGTATAAACGGGAAGGTCCTTTTCGTCTAAAGCCTTTACCTCTTCATCTGTTATAAACTGTTGCATTTCTGCCTTGGCACCCGCAAGGCTCAGGATCAGTTTAAAAAGTATTGACGCCACATAAAAAACCTGAACTACAAAGATCAAAAAGATCAAGTAAGACACCGCATCATAATAGATCCACACAAGGGACAAATACAGTAGGATCCCCATAACAAGAACCTGGCCTTTTGAAAACACAATGGATGCAGAATACTCGGGATTTGTGTAAAAGAGCCCATGCACCGCTCTATCTATAAACTTCTCCTTAAAATAGCTTTCAAGAAGCTTTATAAGGTCAAGGTCTGTTATAACTATGAACTTATATTTCATATTGGGGAAATGCTTTTCTAAAAATTGATAAAGGTTTTGGCTCTCTGGGTAAGATGTTAATATAGTTATCTCCTCTTTATTTTGTTTTGCTGGAATTACTTGAAATTTTGCCAGTTCTCGCGGGTCAAACTTTGTTAAAAGCTCTGGGTCTATTAGTTTTTTTAAGGTTTCTATATCCTGTATAAACTCAAATCCAAAGTGTTCAGCAAGAGTTTTGAAAAGATCAATACGCCTTATATAGCCCAAACTGGCAAGTATCCAACCTAATCTTCCTCCATATCTCTTTTGATACTCAAGGGCTTCTTCCAATTGCTCTCGAGTTATTAGCCCTTTACTAAGGAGAAGTTCTCCTATTCTTACCTTATTCAGAAGCTCCACCATAGCGAAAGATTAAATCCTTTGCCTGCTCCCGTGTTTCTTCCAAAAAACACCTGCTGGTATGTGGAAGCTAAAGAGATATTTCCCAGCATTATCATTGGTCCTACATACACCTGTGCCAATTTGTAATCGGGTTCCAACAGGACATTGTTTCCTATTTGCTCCCTTTTTCCATCTCCTAAGCCTATCTGAAGGTCTAAAGTTGTCAAAAACTGTATGTTTTTTGTTAAGTTTATGCCAGCTGTTGCGTAGGACATTATCTGAGAAGACGGATAGCCAAAGTAATAGCGATATCCTACACCAGAGTCAAAAAAGCCAAACTTTCCAGACCTACCATACAAAAGCCCTCCCTCCAAACCAAGCCTTCCGTAGCCAAGCCTCGGATTGTCCCTTATGGAGTATCCCGTTGGCACTATTGCATTTCCATATAAGGAAAAGGAGTAATCTTTACCTTTTTTTATCTGTCTTATTAATCCAAGTTCAAGGTCTCCAAAGCCTGAATTACTATTTGTCCCACACTTTAACTCATCATAGGGTAGTTTAAAAGTAATAGTAGTCTTTTTTGTAAGTCCATACTCTCCGTACAGCTGAACTTCTCTCTTTTCAAAGGTGCAACCCATTGGCAATTTGTTTCCTTCTTTGTCATAAAAGTCCTTAGCCCTATAGTAGTTAAAGGATGGAGATAGGAAAAACTGACCCTCCTCCTTTACCCATGCAGAAGCAAAAGACAACGCAGGCAAAAGAAGAAATACAAAATATTTCATGTTGTGGACCTCCTTGTAAGTTTTCTATAGACATAGGATAAGAAGAGAGTTATGGGTACGGCTAACAGAAGCACAATCCAAATTTTGTATTTGTTCCAGTAATACCTAAAGCCCCTTTGAGATTTATACTCAACCCTGAGTTTTTTGCCTACTTCGTAGGAAGCAATGAAATCTTTGCTTGCTATTGCAGTGTTTCCTGATAATTCCAGCATCTCCCTCAGGCTGTAAAGAAATAAAGGTTCTATACCGGAGTATTGCTTATAGTAAGAAAACACCAAAGCTGGCTTGCCTTCAAATTTGTTCAAAGTTATTACAGAGAAATATTCGGAAGGCACAGACGAAAATATAATTTTCTGTGTTAAAGGATTTACGATTTCAAAATCTCCTTTGCTTAGGTCTATTATGTTCCCCTTTGTGTCTGTAGGAGAGACAAAGGATATTACAAAATCGTGTTTAGACAAGTCCTTTGGGTTTATATCTACAGACTTTATGTTTTTGTTATACAAACTTAGCTCCGATAAAAACTTTAAAACATAGGGATAAAAGTTCTGATCTTTTACCACAAGCGCCACATAACCGTGCAGGGACCTCAGGAAGTCCGAAATACTCTTTGGGTTATTTCTAAGGCTGTTCCAATAAAAGTATGAGTCTTCAAAAACGGTAAGCACCGAATGGACAATGGTCCCGAAACAGCTATCAGAAGAGCCAAACAGAACCATGTTAATGCTAATGTAATTGGTGCCGTATTTTAGCACTTGTGTGGGGATTTCTATGTCAAAGCTTTTTTTTCCGCTACCTTCCAGCGGGTATGCGTTTATAAGCTCAGAGTTTAGGTATATCCTTAGCTCCGCGTGATCCTTTTGGGGTATTGGGGTGTGAGCTATGTGGAGCTTTAAGTAAAGTCTGTCTGGCAAACCACCCATCTTTGATGTATCCAAGGGTATAGTGTAGCTGATGTTTCCCGCACCCTCCACGCTTACAGTTTTCAATCCCAAGTCTCTTAGAGATAGTTCTGAGGAAGGTTTTTCAATTTGCCTCTGGGCAGACTTTACATCCTGCGGACTACCAAAGAGGTAAGGGACAAACACACCCTCCTCAAAGGCAACAACGCTTTGAAGTGGAATGTAGAGGGTATTATTTTTTAGTTCCAAATAGTTGCCTGAAGAGAACTTTATAGATTTACAGGAAGGCTCCTGCGTCCATTGAAATTTGCAAGGAATAGGGTTTTGCTTACAAAATTGATAGGCAAAGGGAATAACTCTTGGATCGTTGGTACAGTATATGTTGTCGTAGTCTAACAGAAACTCTCTTATGTTTTTATAGCTTGTGTATCTAAATTCAACTTGACTATCCTTTTTGATTATCAGGTATATCCTATCTGAGAATGTGTCTTCACAGATGTTATTGGAAATTCTAAGGTTCCCCAAAAGACTTACCTTCATAAAATCTCTTTTCTCCTTCCTATAAATGGGTATATCTACCTCTGGTGGGAGTTCATTCAGCTTGTATGTTTTATAGGGAATATCGTCTATAAGAAAGGTTATCGTGCTATCTTCTCTTAAATAGGGTGCAGTAAGTATTTTTAGTCTAACTGTTCCAGACTCAAGCTGTGGAAGTGTGGGTATATAAAAATCCTGCCTTGGACCCACCCCCTTTAGTAAAAGGTCCTGTGAAAGAAGGTTTAACTCTTGAAAGGTAAAGATCCTTTTCTGTATAGGGCTTGCCCCAGAAAAAGAAAGGCACATTAATATGACAGACAATCCAAATATCCTTTTGAGCAGGTATATAAACCTACTTCTAGGCTCTCTATCCACATTTCTGAGTTTGTTTGTAAGCCTCATCTTCTTGTTTTCCTTTCTCATTGTGTTATTATATTTTATACCATACGTCGGGTGAGAAATTCAGAAAAGCTGGAAATCTCTTAAGAAAAAAGTCTTGGCAAGGAGGGAGCTTATAATACCCCCAAACCCCACCAAGGAGGTAATAACATGAAAAATCACCTCTATAGTTTATACCAAATGGTCCTAAAGTCCCTAATCTCCTACCTCGGAGTTGATCAAGAAAAGAAAAAGGCAGGCAGACCTCCAAAAGTCTCTGACCTCCAACTCTGCGCCCTGTTTATCCTATCCTATATCACAAACACTCCAGTCTTCACACTGGCTAAATCCCTGATTGACCCTAATATCAAGTCCTATCATCTCTTCCGAAAAACAAGAACCCAAAAAGTGTATAGGCTTTTGAAAGAATACAGAAACAGAAGAATTCTTAGTATTCTGTTTGCTAAATTATTGCTTGGAGAAAAGGTAAAGCTTATAGTGGATGGAACTATTCTTGAGGTAGCGAACCTAAACAGGGCAAGGACACAAAGGATAAAGCGATTTTCTGGTAAAGCCTTTTGGGGCAAGAAAAAGAGAAACCTTTATAGTGAGCATTACAAAGAGAAGGTAAGGTTTGAGGAGATGTATTA
>Ga0081478_131959_pt1 | contig 41844 bp, 35 predicted proteins | sample OctSprmetagenome_FD_70983 | JGI IMG/M metagenome (GOLD analysis project Ga0081478, IMG submission 70983) | Hot spring and microbial mat streamer communities from Octopus Spring Streamers, Yellowstone National Park, USA - T=80-84 v2 (version 2) | ecosystem: Environmental > Aquatic > Thermal... | reverse complement strand
CCTCGCGTTCGAGAGGAGCTTCATGTCCACCCTGTAGCTCCCCCTCAGCCTTTCGTACTCCGAGGGGTCCGGGAACCTCTCCTTCTGAAGTCGCGTCACGTACAGGACGTCCAGCTCGGCGACGACCTTCGGTATCTCCGACTGCTTCTCGACCTTCGAGTATCGCATGCCCCTCTTCCTCAGGTGGAGCTCCACCTCCGGCCTCAGCTGGAGGGCCGACGGGGCGATGAAGTGCATCGTAACGCCGTCGAAGAGCGAGAGCGTGTAGACCAGCGAGGGAACGGTCCTCGAGAACCTGAGGTCGCCGAGGAAGCCTATTGTGAGGCCGTCGATGGAGCCCCTCTTCCTCACTATCGTGTAGGCGTCCAGGAGCGACTGGGTCGGGTGCTCCTGGCTTCCGCTGCCCGCGTTTATCACCGGAACACTCACCACGTCCGCAGCGTACTTCGCCGCGCCTCTGGCCGGGTGCCTCATCACGATGCAGTCCACGCCGTATCCCTCTATCATCTTCAGCGTGTCGTAGAGCGACTCTCCCTTCGCGAGGGAAGTCATCTCAGGGTCCACGAGCGGCAGGACGTCCGCACCCATCCTTCTAGCGGCTACGTGGAAGCTGGAGTAGGTCCTGGTCGAGGGTTCCACGAAGAGCAGCGCTATCCGCTTGCCCTCAAGGTAACCTCTGAACCTCTCAGGCGACCTTAGGGCCTCGTCTGCGACCTCGAAGACCTTCTCGACCATCGGCCTCGTGAAGTCCTTGGCGCTTACGACGTCCATGCCCTTCAGGGAGACGGGGCTCTCTCCCACCAGAACCCGCCCGGAGCTTGTGATTCCGAGGATATCAAGGTCTTCCCACTTTGGCCCTGTGAAATACCGTCGCGTTACGGAAAAATAACGGAGAGATTTCTACCGGCCTGGGGATATGGGCTACTCGGTCCTCGGGTTGGTGCTGTTCTTCGCGATCGCTGGGATAGGCGCCGGGCTGATCATAGGAGGCTGGATCAAAGGGGAAGGGCCGATGCTGAGCTGGGGGACGGTGGCTCTTGTGATAAGCGCGGCACCTCTGCTGGCCTCTGCACTGGGCAAAGGGTCCTGAACTTATAGGAAATCGAAGAACGGAGCGAAGAAGCCCGAGCGCGCAGATCCTTCCTCAATATTGCCCAGCCTTTATCGACTCCAGAAGCGAGATCGCGAGCCAGAGCTGCGTCCTGGTGAAGGAGGGGATGTTGCCGTCCGATAGGACCTCCTCGATCTTCTCGATCGCGTTGGCCGCCCTGACGGATGGGGAGTAGCGCTCGTTGAAGAGCTCGTCCATCGCTTCCTTCACGGCCTTCCTGACGTTCCTAGGTGTGGTGTTGTCGTTGACCACCGTCTCGAGTATCTGGGCTATTCTAGCCCTCCGCTCCTCCCAAGTACCCCCTGTGGAAACCATCCCCCATCATCCGGTGACGGACCTCGCCATTTATTTATATGAGTCTTTTTGGGCCAGCGGCAACTCTGCTATTCCATGTATCGGCCTCTCCGCAAGAGCATCCGAACAATAATTTTCACTCAATTGAGATCGTGGTCCCCAAAAAAATGTCGCATCGCATATAAACTTAATTAAAAAGAAATGTCCAACCGCATACGAGATGCGGGTCCTTGTAACCGGTACCGGGTTCATCGGAAGTTATGTTGTGAGAGAGCTGCTCGACAACGGCGACGACGTCGTCTTCTACGGCTTCTTTGAGAATCCGAATGCAATAGCAAACGTTGTTGGGGACCTCTCAAGGGTCAAGCAGGTGAGAGGCGATGTGCTGGACCTCGATGCGCTCCTAAAGGCTGTGCGGGATAACGGCGTTGAAGCCATCGTTCACACCGCTGCCATTTTAATTGCAGGTGCGAGAGAGAACCCGTTGAATGCCGTGAAGGTGAACGTCTTGGGAACGGCCAACGTTCTCGAGGTGGCTAGACTCACGGATGCGAAGAAGGCAGTCTATACCAGCTCGGGCAACGTCTACACGATGCTGAATCCATATGTGAAGTACAATCCACCTGCTAACGGGTTGGTCAAAGAAGATGACCTGACGCTGCCGGGAAGCGTCTACGGGACTACTAAGCTTACCAGCGAGCTGCTAGGACTTAACTATCACCACATCTACGGCGTTGATTTCGTGGCCCTCAGGCTTCCGACGGTCTATGGTGGATGGGCAGGCACCATGGGACTTGCTAGCGTAATAAGGGACATGTGCAAGGCAGCCCTCAAAAACGAGCCCTTGACCGTTGAGGAGTACAGGTCCGAGTGGCTTTACGTGAAGGATGCTGCGAAAGCCTGCCTTCTCGCCGTTCACGCCAAAAACCTCAGCAACAGGATCTTCAACATAGGGACGGGCACTATAAATTCGCTTAGGGAGGCACTCGAAATTCTCAGGACGGAGTTAAAGACATCTCTAGATAACATAACCATCAAGGACGTTCAGCGACCTACAAGGTATCCTACCGATATCAGTAGGGCAAAAGCCGAGCTAGGGTACAGCCCAAGGTTCGACTTCCGTAGTGGCGTGTTGGACGTGCTGAGCTGGGTGCAGCAGCATTACGTGTAACTGTATTCTCAGTCGTCGTCAAAAGACACGCGTCAATTTGATGGCAACGGTAGTTCTGCGACGAATTAATGGTTGCTGTAGGCTGGTTTTCGTTGTAGTAAGCGCAGAATGTTCATCGCGATCGCCGCTGGAAGGCTAACACAACCCATCAGGATGAATGCGGTGTTGAATCCGTAGCACCGTATCACATAGCCTATTACGGTGGTCCAAAAGGACGCGGCCACGAATCCTAGAGTGAAGAAAACTCCGAAGGCCATGTTCCGGTAAGTGTTGTCGCTGATTTCTGCCAGATAGCTCTGTAGCGACACCACGACCTCAAGAGAAACGAATCCGATCGCAATCAACATCAATATCAGCGGAAAGCCTGAAAGTCCAATAACGCCAAGATAGATCAAAGAAAGCGACGTGAATAGGGTTGACAGAGAAGCGAGCAGCAACTTTTGGGTGGGATTTCCGAGGTAACCGAAGAGCAACGTGCCCACAGTTCCGGCAGCGAGGAAAGCGCTCACCACCAGTGCGCTCGTCTCGATGTCGAAGCGTTTTACCTGCACCAGATACATCGGAAGGTATGTGATCCAAAGGTTGAGACCTCGGGCGGCTGTCACAAGGACTTGGGAGACATTAACCAGTAGAATGTCGGGGTTGAGCAGCGACTTGAGGGTGTGCCGAAGGATAACCATGCATTCGTTTTGGCTTATGTGTTGACTCGCCATATGATGAGGCTCGTTTCTCATCATCCCCAAAAAGAACGCGGCCAGCACCAGTTGCGGAAGGCCTATTAACAGAAACGCCATCCTCCATCCGAAATTCATCGCAATGTATGTCGCCATCAGTGGCCCCACCATGTTTCCGATACAGGCGAACCCCATGTGAATCGACAACGCGAGACCACGCCTCTCCGCATGGTAGTTCTCAGAGATCAGGATGGAGGCCACCGGGTGTTGGGGCGCCGAACCGATCCCCCAGAGGAACCTGAGCGTCAGCACATCGGTGAATCCTTTAACGGTCACCGCCATGGCGCCTGATATAGCCTGGAGTGCATTCCCGAGTCCCATGATGAAGTTCTTCCGGAGGAAGTTGCTAAGGAGGGCCCAGAAGAGCTGGAAGATGCCTGACGTCAGCTGGGCCGTGGCTGAGAGAAGGCCCACTTGGACGGTGTCTAGCTCAAGTTCCTTTGCCGCAAGCGTAGCTATGAGGAACGACATGACCGTCATGCTCAGGTGGTTGAATAAGTGGGATGTGGTCACTGCTAGGAGGACATGACGGCTGCTCTGGCTGCTGTCGGAAGCTGCGGTTCGCATCGTTAGGCTCCCCTCACCGAACGTCGGTCGTTACGCCTTCCCCGAGATGACTCTTTTCAGCTCCTCTACGACCGATTCGTCCTCTATGTTAGAGTAGTCCGGTAATTCGGCACCCCTGACCAAAGCCCTTACCAGGCTCCGCATCAGTTTGCCAGTTCTGGTTTTCGGGAGGGCGTTGACAAAGTATACCCGTCTTAGCTCCGCGATCGCCCCGAACCTCCTCCTGACCTCGTCGACGATTTTACGCTCCAGCTCCATATTGGGCAGATATCCGCTTCTAAGAACAACGAACGCGACAGGAACTTCACCCTTGAGGGGGTCAGGCATTCCGACCACGACTACTTCTGCCACTTCATCGAGTCCTGCTATCACCGATTCCAGTTCTGGTGCTCCTATCCTGTGACCTGAGACTTTAATGGTCTCATCTGCCCTGCCGAGCAAGTAAAAGTAACCCTCCTCGTCAACAAATGCCAGGTCCCCTATCCTGAACCTCCCCTTGTACTTGCTCCAGTACTCCTCGACATATCTCGCATGGTCGGACCATAGCGTATGAGTCAGGCTCGGTATCGGCTTCTCCAGTACCATCTCACCCTTCTCGCCAGTAGATACCGGTCTACCGTCCTCGCGAACCACACGGACCTCCATCCCCGGCAAGGGGAAGCCGCACGATCCAGGTCTAATCTTGAGCTCCTTTGTCACACCGAACGGATATGTGACGAGCATGCAGCCTGCCTCGGTCTGACCCATGTGATCGACGAGTACGGCGCCTTCAGTTAGCACGTGCTCCTCATACCACTTCCTTACTGGTGGCGTCAGAACCTCCCCTCCGCAGAGCACCAACCTGAGGCTGCTCAGATCGTGGTCTTTCACCGGTTCGGGTCCGTGTCTGATGTGGATCCTTATAGCTGTGGGCGAAGTCCATAGCAGAGTCACTCTCTCCCTTTCAATGATCCGCCAGAGGACCCCTGCATCTGGATGGTCTATCGCGCCCTCGTAGATGACCGTGGTGCACCCCACCAGCAGGGGAGCGTACACCGCGTACGACGTGCCCCCGATCCAGCCTATGTCTGAAAGGCAGAGGTTGACGTCATCGGACCCCATACCGCAGGTCATTAAGGTAGCACCTATGACGCCCACTTGGTACCCTCCGTGGACGTGGACAATACCTTTGGGCCTGCCGGTGGTGCCGGAAGTGAAATTGATGAAGGCCGGTTCGTTGGATTCCATCTGCACGCATTCTTGAGGATGCCCCAGCTCCTCGATCGCTTCGCACAGCTCCACATCGCGCCCTTCCTTCAGCTCCGAGCTGTTTGCGTTCGACCTGACGTTCACCAGCACTTTACACTTGTAACCAGAGGTGATCAGGGCCTCATCCAATATCCTCTTCAGCCCTATCACTTTCCCCCTCCTGTAAGCCACGTCAGCGGTGACTACCACCTTTGGTTTCACTTCGATTAGTCTTCGCGCCAGCGCCTCAACGCCGAAGCCCGAGAAGAAATTAACGTGGACCGCGCCAATTCGGATAACAGCAAGCATTGTCATCAGAGCCTCTGGGACCATTGACATGTAGATCCCCACTCTGTCACCCTTCTCAACTCCCAGCGCTCGTAACAGGCCGGCTATCACGCTGACCTGTCTGTGCAGTTCGCCGTAAGTAATGACGCGTCTCTGCCCTGCCCCCTCAGACCACCAGACGATTGCAGGCTTCCCTGCACGGCCGTCCCTTACGTGTCTATCGAGGCAATTGTAGCAGATGTTCGTTCTGCCCCCGGCGAACCAGGTGAACCTGTAGTTCTCTAGGTCCCAACTGAAGGTCTCATGCCATTTCCCGAACCACTCGACGTATTTCGTGAAGCTCTCCCAGAAGCCGGGATAGTCCGTTTTAGCCCACTCGTACAAGTCCTCGAGGCTTTTGGTGAAAAGTACCATACTTCAAAATTGAAGGCAAAAAAGAGCCATATATTAAGTTGTACAACTAGGGCAGGATCGTCACTTCTCGGGCTGGTAGTGTGCTAACGGGCTGGACTTGTATATCACCTCTATCCACCAGTTGGCGCCGGGATTCACACCTGACGGCGGACTTTTCTTGACCAATGTGACCATGTAAAGTGTGGCCTCTTTCAGCTCCCCCCACTCAGTGTAGGAGAGCGGCCAAGCGAAGATGGGGTGCTCGAACCTGCTGGACCTGATGTGATCGGCTATCTTGACCGGGTCAGTCGATCTCGTCTTCTCGATAGCGTTTGCGATCATATATGCCGTCACGTACCCGGTAGCAGCTCTCATGTCCATCCACTTGTTGTAACGCTGGTAGAACTTCTGAGCCACGCTGATGTATTCGGGGGAGTCCCACTTAATGCAGGAGAACTCAACGACCCTGTCGTACGCTGCCTCGCCTATGAGGTCGATGTAGAGAGGATACGAGGCAAAGGCACCGATGAAGTATTTGCTGTTGAACCCCATCTCCACGGCTTGCTTGATTAACGTTTGGACGCCCGGCGGATGACCGAGACCGGAGAGGAGCTCGGGGTTGATTGGTTGGAGCTTTCTGAGATATGATGTGAAGTCCCTCTCACCCGGCGGTGCTTCCTCTTGCTGTAGAGTTACACCCTGTATCGGTCTAACAAGCCTCTCGAAGGCGTCCTTGATCTTAAGGCCCCATTCGTACGACGCTACCACGCTGGCAACGGATTTAATGCCTTTGGCCTGTATGAACTCAGCGACGGCCTGCACCACCATTGGGGCTGCGGGTAGGCACGTTCTAAATGCGTACCTAGTTGACTTGGTCAGGAGAGTGGGTGAGCCGGCGGTTTGGAAGAAGACTAGGACCTTGTATTTCTCGGCCTCGGGGACCACGGCGGCCGCTATCCCGCTCGAGTCAAGCCCGACGACAGCGACTACTCTGTCAACCTCGACGAGGCGTTGGAAAGCCGCGACCGCCTCCTTCGCATCGTTCTAGTCGTCGTATACTATCAATCTTAGCTTCGCTCCCAAAACGCCACCCTTACTGTTGATCTCATCTATGGCAAGCAGGAAGCCCAGCGGATAATTTGATCCGAGCTGAGCAAAGGGGCCGGTAAGAGGAACTATAGCTCCGATCCTGATCTCCTCTACGCCTAGTCCACCACCGCTTATAACACCCGTCCCCAAAAATAGGACGGCACCACCTGTTATCGCCGCAATAACGAATATAATGACAGCAACGACAAATATCCTTTTCACATTTGCAACGAAATCGTGCTGATTTAAGAACTTTCCGCTCCAATTGCGTTGAGCTGACAAGTTTTACTTAAGCCTTTTGGGGTCGATCTCTGGCCATGATGCATGTCATCGATGCTGTGCTGAACTCTCATTCTATTTCGATCCCACAGGTACTCTCCTCTCGAGAAGATCTATTCCGTCATACTCTTCGCGGAGATTAAGAATTAACGCTCTCTTAGAGGATCTCTCTGAAATACGCTTTTTAGGGAAATCAACAAGATCGTGGACTCACAAGTTCTCATCACTGTTCAACCCATCAGAGAGTTTAAAGGTTTGTAGCAGTAGATAAGACAATCCTGAAGATCGACAGCAATATCTGTTACCTAGGGGCGGCTATAGACATGGATAAGAGAAAGAGTTGGTTCCACAACAACGCAAGCATGAAGACTCTAAAGAGAGTGTATAGCTAAAGGAGTAGCGCTGATTCACAATATCCCGTAAAGACATGAGGGGGTAATGCAGATTTATCGGTTCCCTATTGTATAATTGTTCCACGTTTGGCGGATTTTTAGATTCCGGAATTGGCTCCGCAACTGCATTATGGGTCGTAGCACGATTCTGACCTTATAATTCTTATATTTGAGAAAATTTTCACAGAGATGAATGATCGAGTTTGGGGTCGTCCTGCCTAACGTTGGATTAGAGAAGGAGCAGCGATTGAAGGACATCGCAGAGTTAACCCGAAGGGCAGAGACCCTTGGATTTGATCACGTGTGGACCTTCGACCGCCTCTTCCACAAAACAGTTCCGGTTTTGGAACCCTTCACGGCACTGAGCCATATCGCGGCAATCACTACCAGAATGAGACTCGGGACATCGGTTGCCATCCTTACCTACAGGAACCCCTTCGTGCTCGCAAAGACGGTGGCAACGCTGGACGTGCTCTCCAATGGGAGGGTCATATTAGGGCTCTCACTTGGGAGAAACGAAAACGAATTCGCTGCCGGAGGCATAGACCCCAAAATGCGTGTGCGGGCTTTCGTCGATGCCATAAAGATAATGAAGTCTCTATGGAGCGGCGCGCCCGTCAGCTACGAGGGGCCTTTCTGGAAGGCGTCAGAGGCGGTCGAGCTACCCCGCCCTGTTCAGAAGCCGCAATCGCCTATTTTATTTGGTGGTGCCGCCGAAAGTGTCCTGAAAAGAGCTGGAAAGCACGCCGATGGATGGATAGCGGGCGGCCTTTTGACCCCTGACGACGTGAAGGAGAAATACCGTGTTGTATTGCAATCGGCAATCCAAAGCGGTAGAACGAAACCCCTTCTTGGTAAGGTAATATACATATCACTTAGCGAGAGAGTGGATGAGACAGTTAGATATCTTGCGGATTGTTTTTGGCGATACTATGGCACCGATATTGATGTGAGAAAATTCGCATCAATTGGAAATGCTGACGACTGTGTAGAATTCTTAAAAAAGTATATCAACCTAGGTGTTGAACTTTTGATTCTTTCACCCATTCCCGCTATGACGGAACATATTGAAAACATCTGGGCGAAAGTCATCGAGAGGGTGAGATGATGACTCTTACAGGTAGGTACGTCGGCAAACCCATAATACCAAATGAATCCATAAAGTACATCATAGGAGATGGAAAATACGTTGACGATATTAAAGCAAATGAAACGCTCTACATGGCTGTGCTGAGAAGCCCTTACCCGAGGGCTGCCATCAAGAGGGTCGATTGTGATAATTTGTTGAGGCGAGCTAAGCTTGTCCTATTACCTAGCGATCAAGATGCCTTGTTGAAAGGAGTTATAATGCCTGCTAGCTTCGATCACAAAGGCACTTCGAACATCGTAAGAATGCCGGTATTACCGACCAATGGAAGAGTGAACTTCGAGGGTCAGCCGGTGGCGGCAGTCGTAGCCGCATCGCGGTATGAAGTGTACGATTTGCTTGAGGCGATTTCAGTCGAATACGAAAAATTAGATCCGGTTATGACGATCGACGAAGCATTAAAAGGAGATATCGTTATTCATGAGGGTTTGCAAAGTAACGTCAGCGTTGACGTCATTTACAGTAACGGAGATGTAGAGAAAGCCTTCTCGGCTGCCGACAGAGTAATAGAGGACGAGATAAGCATTCACAGGACTTTTCCGAATCCTATAGAGACGCGCGGTGTGGTAGCGGAATGGAAAGAGGGAAAGCTACACGTCTGGGCTAGCAATCAGGGACCATTCAGGCTACGGGACCAGTTGGCTGATGCGCTAGGGCTCCCGCGTGAGAAGGTCGCTGTTCATTATGTGGATGTAGGTGGCGCATTCGGCGTTAAATCATTCCTTTACCCTGAATACGTCTTAGCATGCTTTGCAGCAGCGGTCCTGAAGAGGCCTGTAAAGTGGGTCGAAACCAGAAGCGAACATCTCAAAAGCACTGTCCATTCTAGGGAGGTGAGGGCCAAGTTATCGTTAGCAGTCAGAAAAGACGGCAGGGTATTGGCTCTGAGGGGCACCGTAATCGCCGACATAGGAGCCTATAATCTGTTCATCAATGCCAACTACGCGCCCTTCATAGCCCAGCAATTGACAGGACCTTATGATATCCCGATAGGAGAAGTCAGGGCCTTAGCCGTTTTCACCAACAAGACGCCGGCAGGTCCATACAGGGGTGCCGGCAGACCAGAGGCAGCATTCTTCTACGAGAGGATGATGGATCTGGTCGCCGATGAATTGGGTCTCGATCCGATCGAGGTGAGAATGCGCAACCTTGTCACTCTCGAGAAGATGCCGTACAAGAACCCCTTCGGGTTGACGCTTGACAGGGAGGACTATGCGTCTATATTACTTGAGGCGGTGAAAAGGTCTGATTATGAATGCCTGAGATCGGCCGTTGAGGAGGGTCGACGGAAGGGAAGGCTCGTAGGCCTCGGTGTAGCCAATTATGTCGAGCTGAACAGGACGAACCTTGGAGAGGGCGCGTTGGTGAAGCTTGGGAGAGACGGCATCGTATACGTTACAACCGGATCTGGACCTCACGGTCAGTTTCACCAGATTGTCTTCCGGCAGCTGGTCGCCGATGTCTTAGACGTCGACATAGGGTCTGTAGTTTACCTCAATCCAGATTCCGAGCTGCTGCCAGCCGGAGTGGGGACCTTTGGAAGTAGGAGCGCTGTCATAGGCGGAGAGACCGTTGTGAAGGCAGCAATTAAACTGAAAAATGAAATACTCGCAAGGGCGAGCCAGCTCGGTGGAATAGCAGCCGAGGAACTTATCCTCAAGGACGGTTGGATTGAGAGGAAAAATGGGGAGAGGGTATTTGCCATCGGAGAGCTGGCACGGGAGGAAGAGATTTCGGCCTTCGAGTTCGTCAGGGGCCAGGACATTTTCTCCTACGGCGTTCACATTGCTGTAGTCGAGCTGGACCGCGAGACATACAAGTTGAAGAAAATACAATACTTCGCAATTGACGACACAGGAAGGACGATCAATCTACTTTTAACTGAGAGTCAGATCGTAGGAGGAGTCGCACAGGGCATATCCCATGTGTTCTACGAATCCGTCGGGTATGGTGAGGGAGGGGCCCTTAATGTGGGAAGTATACTCGAAGCAGGGGTCGCAGCTGCCGAGGATCTACCCCTTGACATAGAATCTGAGCTCTACGAATATCTGTCGTCGCACACGCACGGATCGCGGGGCATAGGTGAGGCAGGTACGATAGGCTCTCTGCCCTGCATCGTCTCGGCAATCGAGGACGCTATCGGCGTTCGTCTGAGGTCTGCCATGGTGTCGCCAGATCGTCTCTGGGCAGTAGTCAAGGATGTGCCCGTAAAACGAGGTTCTTCTTCGAATTACAGAAGAATTGAACAACTAGATCGAGATGCTATTAGCGAAGTCGGGCGGTGATCACATGGAAGACTTAACTGGCGAAATTAGACGGAACACAAGAGCGTTAATCGTCCATCAAGCCATCACCTCCTTGTCGATCCAGACCGTCATGGCACATGGACCTCTTGCCATGTTCGCCCTGACCGTTCCCCCGTTCTCTCAGGACTAGTATCAGCGATCACCTGGGGAGGCAGGTTAGCTATAGTGTTTCAGTCCGGTATACTCATGGACAGGTTCGGTAGGAGGAACGTCCTAATCGCAGGCGTAATTCCGATGACGTTAGGCTCTATCCTGATGATTTACGCGGTTTCGATCGGAAGCCCCCTCCTTCTAATAGGAGGTCTGGCAGTATTTGGAATAGGTGTGGGCATAGCCCAACAGAACCGCATCGCAATGACTGACATGTGTCCGCCCGAGTCAAGGGGCTCTGCGGTCGGGAAGCTTTACACCGCGAGCGTAGCCGGCAGCTTCGTCGCTCCGGTGATCGTATGGGCGGGAGAGGTTTCAGGAGCAAGCACTAAGATGAAACCGACAGTCATAACGTGGGCTTTAATGACTTTGCTGATCGTATCCGCTGTCCCTGTGCTGAGAAGCATGAGAGTGGACCCAAAGGAAATATCGCTTCGACTGCACATCAAACCGCGAACTCTGGCCACGTTCAACGGTGCTGACCACACAGCGGTGAGGATCTCAAAACTTCCTCTAATAGCAGCGTATGTCACGTCCGCAGCTTCACAAGGCAACATGGTGACGTTGATGGGCCTTGCATCGCTCTATCTGCACGATCTCGGTTACTCGCAGACCCTCGTGTCGATAGCAATCACCATTCACGTGCTAGGCATGTATGGGTTCTCCACCGCGTTCGGCCGGCTTGCAGACAGAGCAGGGCGCCCTCAGACCATCATGATCGGATAAGTTGTTGCGGGGCTCGGCGCTCTGCTCATCCCGATGACCACCAACCATCTCATCGTAGATATCGGGATGCTGATGATCGGTCTCGGATGGTGTGCGACAACGGTGGCGTCCACGGCCCTGATCTCTGACATAGTCCCTCCGTCGCTGAGAGGCAAGTACTTCGGCCTGAACGACTTGATCTTGGGCATAAGCGCCGTCTCAATGCCAGTGGTTGGAGGGCTCGTGATCGCCTCGTTGGGCTTCTCGTATTTGGGCCTTTTGGGTTTGGCGGTTACAATGAGGACAACGCCTTTAGCCCATCGGAGAGTTGGTATGATGCGTCAATGTGAGCCTAAAATTTATCTCGCTTAAACGGTGCTCGTTGCACTGTTATTGCAGCAATTTTTTGATCAGGTTAATATTCGGGACTTCGTGACCGGAATATGTACGGTGAGGACAGAAGTGACTTTAAAGCAGGCGCGATTTAAGTGGATTGGAAAGCCGATAAAAAGGAAGGAGGACATCAGGTTCCTGACCGGAAAGGGGCTTTTCACGGACGATCTGCGTATCCCCGGGATGCTCTATGCCGCCATACTACGGAGTCCCTATCCGCATGCCAAGATCAAGCGCATCGACGTTTCGAGGGCCGAGCGCCTCTCGGGTGTCAAAGCCATCATCGCTGGGGAACAAGTGAAGGAAATGATGAACCCCTTCAGGCATCTGATAAACGTTCCACCTTATTATCCGATGGCCGTGGATAAGGTCAGGTACGTTGGAGAACCGGTGGCGGCGGTCGCGGCAGACGACAAATATGTGGCGAGGGATGCCATAGACCTCATCGAAGTTGAGTATGAACCGTTGCCTGCGGTAGTCGACGTTCTCGACGCTATAAAAGATGGCGCGCCGATCATCCACGAGGGGTACGATCGTAATATAGCGTGGCACAGGGAATTCCACTACGGCGATATAGAGCAGGCCTTCTCGAACGCACATCGGATAGTTAGGGGGACCTATAGGTTCCATCGGTACAGTTCGACGCCGCTGGAGCCCTATGCATGTGTCGCCCACTTCGACCCCGGAACCGGCATGCTAATGGTTTGGGATCAGAACCAACAGGTCGGTCTGTACAGGTCCAGGTTTCCAGCTGCCCTTAAGCTCAGCGAGCACATGCTCAGGCACATAACGCTCGACATCGGCGGAGGTTTCGGGAACAAGGTCATGTCGTACGCAACGTCCTCGATAATCGCTCTGCTCAGCATCATCACGAAGAAGCCTGTCAAGTGGATGGCCACGAGGAGCGAGGATATGCTCCAAGTGCAAGCAGCGGATAGATACGCTGAGGTCGAGATGGCAGTGAAGAGCGACGGAGAGATCCTCGGCATGAAGGTGAAGATCTTAGAGAACGTTGGTGCTTGGCTCAGACACCCAGAGCCCCAAACGATCACAAGGGGCTTCTTCACCTTTACGGGAGCTTACAGGATAAAGCACGTTTACATCGACGCCGCAGCTGTCTTCACCAACAAGGCTCCCACGGTCCCCAACAGAGGTTACGGTTGTCATCCCGCGTACTTCCATCTTGAAAGGACCGTTGACAAGGTTGCGGACGAGCTGGGGTTGGATAGGACTGAGGTGAGGTTGAGGAACTTCGTCGGACCAGAGGAGATGCCCTACACAACCCCACTCGGTTGCATATATGACGGTGGAGACTATCCGGAGGCGTTCAAGATGGCGATGGCCGCAATAGGTTATCACGAGTTCAAGAAGAAGCAGAAGGAACTCTGGGATAAAGGAATCTACAAAGGAGCCAGCGTGGTTCTAATTGTCGAACCCGCATCGACTCACGCCTCCGTTACCGCCCTCTGGGGATCTCCGATATACCACAAATACGCCAGCACAAGCGAGGCCGCTACTGTCCGAATACATCCGACGGGCAAGATAGTAGCAGCGGTGGGAACGGTTCCTCAGGGCCAGGGTCACGAGACCGTAGTGGCCCAGATAGTCGCGGACGTACTAGGGGTTCACCCCGATGACGTGGAAGTATTGCCTGGCTTCGACTCGCACACGCACCCGTTCGGAGGTGAGTCGGGTACCTATGCGAGCAGGTTTGCAGTAGTGGGCGTCGGAGCGGTCTACGGGGCCGCTATGACTGTTAGGAGGAAGGTTCTTCGGATTGCTGCGAATATGCTGGAGTGCAGACCTGAGGACCTCGAGATGGAGGACGGGAAGATCTTCGTCAAGGAGACTCCGGATAGATTCGTGACGCTGAAGGACGTTGCGAGAGCGGCCTACCACCAGCTTGCAATGCTTCCGAAGGGCGAGGATCCCGGACTCGAGGAGACATACACGTACCGTTTCCCGGTCGGAGGACCTGCCGACGAGAAACTGAGGTCCAATTACAGCTCATCATACGCTTACATGGCAGGTGGCTGCATCGTTGACGTCGACCCTGAGACGGGCGTTGTGAAGGTGGAGAAGCTCGTTATAGTTCACGATGCAGGTACCGTCTTGAACCCGCTGATCATGGACGGCCAGGTTCATGGAGCGACGTACCACGGCCTTGCTGGCGCACTGTATGAAGAGTTCCCTTACACGGAGGACGGATACCCGCTTGCAACGTCCTTCGTCGACTATTTGGCACCTACTGCCTACGACACACCTGACATGGAGATCCTTCACACAGAACATCCCTCACCCTTCTCGGTCATCGGATCAAAGGGGAGCGGCGAAGGTACGACCATTCTCATGCCTCCACTCCTCGCCAGCGCTGTCGAGGACGCCCTGAGACCGTTTGGTGTCAGCATCAATGAGTTGCCACTGTCGCCTTATCGCATTTGGAGTCTCATCAACCGGAGAAAGTGAACATCTGGCGATTTCCGTCCCTTACAGAACTTCTAGGAGATCTGACCTCGTGAGAACGACGTTGTAAAGCGTCACGAACTTCCACAGTCCGAAGAGTTGAGCGGCCTCCGATCTATCCGCCACACAGTCCACCGGCACCACGACCTTGTAGCCCCTGTGGAAAAGCCCTGAAACGGTGTGATAGACACAAGTCGTAGTCACCGCCCCTGTGACCACCGCGGTGGACTTGCCTGGCAAAAGACCTTTTGAAACTAGCAAGCTATCAATCCCGGAGCTTAGGAACGGGTCGTAGCAATCTTTCTCGACGAGCAGGTCCCCCGGCATTACCTTTAGCATGTCGATCAACTCATATCCCCATTCTCCTTTGCGAGGGTAAAGCCTCGATTCGAGCCCTTTGAACCTTAGATCGCTCGGTGCGAAGTGGATCATGGTGAACACAACTTTGCCGCCCCTAGATCTGAAGGCTTCGAGCACTTTGAGAACACTCGGTATAATTTCCCTCGCGCTTTCCAGATACTTCCTACCCTTCGGATGACAGTACTCCTTTTGGAGGTCAACGACGACCAAAAAGTCAAAATCTGCGCGCAGCGTAACCTTGATGGGGTCGGGGATTCGCCATTCTGCGTATGTGATCTGGGGGCTATGCTTATCCGTTGGTTCTGCGCTCATACCAGCCACCTGACCCAGCGCCTCAGCATAGGGACCACACCCTCTCTAAAGGTCGCGAATAGCACGACAAGCAACACACCGTATACGCTCAGCGAGATCGGCCCCAAGTATCGGATGTTCTCGTTAACATAGGTGAAGATCGCCGAACCAATAAGCGGCCCTACCACTGTTCCCCTTCCGCCGAATATCGCCATAACTTGCGACAATATGTCGATGCTGGCAAAGGAGAAGTAGATCGGTGCTATGAGTCCGTTGAAATATCCGTAGAACGCCCCTGCTAAACCGATAAGGAAACCAGCAAGGGCTGCGATAGCGACCTTGACTCTTCTGACGTTGATCCCGATTACCTCAGAAGCAACCTCTTCATTCCTCACAGCCTCCATGATCAGTCCCCATCTGCTCTTCTCGAAGAGCCAGTAATTCATTGTGAGGGTGACAACAGCAAGGATTGCCGCTATGTAATAAAAGGTCGTCTGTTCCCCAATGAGCTCCGCGACTGGACCTAACGGAAGCGGGGGAGGTCTGAAACCGGTATCGCCTCCTGTGATGCTCACGAGTCCCGTAACCATGTTCTCGAAGATCAGCTGAAACGCAAGCGTTAATATTGCCACGAACACCACTCCTAACCTCCTAACGTTGGACACGTAGCTTAGACCCGCGGCAACGGCAGACGACAACATTGCACCAATCACGATGGTGGGCCAGTGCCAGACCCCCAACCTGCTGACCATGAGTCCGCTGGTGTATGCGGAAAGACCTGCGAGGGCCGCTATGCAGAGGAAGAGCTGGTTAGTTCTCCCAAATAGGAGGCCGAAGGCTGATGCGAAGGTGATGAAGAAAGCCATCTGAGTCAGCACCCTCAGGTAGTATCTGCCGGTGAAGATCAGAGGGAGGATGAACAGAGCTGCAGCTAAAACAAACAACAGCAGCGTTCTGTCTTCCAAAGACAGCCCGCGTCGAAGTGTTGGCATACTCGAGTCACCCGATAATCAAGGGACCATTGGATACTCTTGGACTCCCCTCTCTCTGAACACCTTGTCGAAACCGTATATCTCGTACGAGGTCTTACCTTGGTCGTAGAGCAACCGCGTTTCACGCTCCCTCTTTTCCCTCTGACGCGCCCTCTCCAGTACTTCGTTAAGAATCTCCCTCGGCACGACGACAACCCCATCATCGTCCCCGACTATCAGATCTCCGGGTCGCACCAAGACGCCGCCACAGATCACGGGCACGTTTATCGATCCCGGGTGTGATTTCGTCGAGCCTACCGGCGATATGTAACGAGCGAAGACGGAGAACCTCATTTTCCTGATCTCTGCCACATCTCTCACAGAACCGTCGACTACCACACCGGCAATTCCCTGCCTCATCGCCTGATAGCTCATCAGACCGCCCCACATGACGCCTATCTGTCCTCCGGCTGCCACAACTATCACATCGCCGGGTTTAGCGAGCGCCATTGCCCTGTGCACTGTTATGTTATCTCCAGGATAGCAATGCACCGTCAAAGCCGGACCCACGAGTTTCGTGTCAGGTGCGATGGGCTTTATGGCGGGGTCCATCACGCAGCGATGTTCGCGACCGATCGACTCGTAGACCGTAGAGGCGCCGAACTCTCTGAAGGCGTTCACGATCTCCGGAGGAGGTCTCGGGAAGTCCTTATAGACCACGGAGGGCATTCTCATGGAAACCCGAAAAACACCGGTTAAGAAACCTTCTCCCCACTTACTTCAGAGCGCAACGCAAGACCTTAGAAAAGTGAGTCGACCTGCGGGATGCGGAAATGGTATCCAAAGCCCTTCAGAACATATGGATCACTCGAGCTCGCCCAGCAGTCCCTGCGGTCTGAACAAGAGGACCAATATGGCGGCGGTCAGCATGATCACCACCGACAGATAGGTGCCGACGAGGAAGCTAGCCACCATGTAAACTATCCCGAGGAGCAGACCTGAGGCCACTGTTCCCGGAATGCTTCTGATCCCTCCCACCACGCTTATCAGCAACGCTAGGATGGTCAGCTCGATCCCGGATTCTGGGCCCATAGTCGCGGCGAGCCCTCTGATTATGCCCGCAGATCCCGAGAGTGCACCACCTGTCAGAAAAGTCACGAGCCTGACCCGGTCTATCGGAATACCTACGATCTCCGCACCCATTTCGTTCTGCGATACCGCCCTGATGCTCTTGCCGACCATCGTGGATCTCAAGAAAACCGCCAGAGCAATTAGAATAGCTGTGGATATCGCAGCCGCTAGGATCGCAGAGAACCTGAAGGAGTTTCCGAGCAATTCGACCGTCTGGATTTCAGGTCTGATGGAGAGGTAGGTCGTGGGGAACTGGTTCGTGAAGTAGCCGTGTAATGCGAGGTAGAGGCCCAGCGTAATGAAGAGGCCCAGCAGGATCCTCTGCTCACCAGATCTTTTGAAGGCCGGATAAAGCACCACCTTATAGACGAAGGCAGAGAACGCTGTGGCCGCCGATATGCCTGCAAGGACGGCGGGCGTCACACCGATGAGAGGGATGGTGAGGGCTGCTACTATCGATGCTGTAACCGCGAATTCACCATGAGAGAGGTTAAGGATCTGGGCCTGACCGAAGATCATTGTAATTCCAACGGCTACCAAGCCGAGCTGCAGTCCGAGCGTTATCCCGTCGACGACTATCACGGGGAGCTGTGACAGGAGCAGGCTTCCTACAGAGCCCTCCATCTCACGTCACCCCTAAGTAACTCTGCTTTACCCTGACGTCATTGGCGAGCTCCTCTGGTCTCCCCTGCAACACAGTCCTTCCCTCGCTGATCACATAAATCACGTCACAGAATGAGAGGGCGAGGGGTACCCGCTGCTCGACCAGAATAATGGTAAGCTGTTGCTTGCGCTCCCTGAGCGCGTCAAGTGACCTGAAGAGCTCCTCTATCAGAATCGGGGCCAGCCCAGTCGAGGGTTCGTCAAGTATGAGCAGCTCGGGGGATGACATGAGGGCCCTGCCTATGGCCAGCATCTGCTGCTCCCCACCACTCAAGGTCCCCGCCTTCTGGTTCCTTCTCTCCTTCAAGCGAGGGAACAGGGTGAAGACGAAGTCAAAGTTTTCATTAACGTTTTGCCTAGCTCTTTTAGTGTAAGCTCCAAGCTCCAGATTTTCCTGCACCGTCATTTTCGGAAAGAGTTCCTTCTCTGCGGGGACGTAAGAGATACCGAGCTCAACCCTACTGCTCGCAGGGATTCCGTTTAAGACTTGACCCTTGAAGATGATCTTGCCCCTTTTGGGCTGAAGGAGACCCGCTATGCACCTCATGGTCGTCGTTTTTCCCGCACCGTTCTGTCCTATCACGCCCACCTTCATGCCCTGAACAGGTATCTCTAGCTCAACGCCCCACAGGACCTGAAACTCGCCGTATCCCGCCTGCAGTTCCTTGACGGAGAGGTACGGTGTCACCAGGCTCGTCCCCTCCCTAAATATGCCTCGACAACCTCCGCGCTTTTAGCTATTTCAGACGGACTCCCCTCCGCAATGATCGATCCGAAGTTTAGGACTATGACGCGCTCTGCTAATCTCATGACGGCCCTAAGGACGTGCTCTATCCAGATCATCGTGACGCCTCTGTCCCTGTTGATCCTTTTGAGCTCCTCTATCGCCCAGTCCATTTCGGCAGGATTCAGGCCACTCATGTACTCATCTATCAGGAGAAGCTTCGGGTTCAATGCCAATGCCCTAGCGAGTTCAACGGACTTCTTCTCCTGCAGGTTTAGCTTGCTCACCTGAACGTCTGCCTTCTTGGCGAGTCTGAGCTCCTCAAGTATTTCGTGAGCCCTCTTCTTTGCGTCGGATAGTGAGAGACCGGATCCGTTAGCAATCATACCGACGACGACGTTCTCTAACACCGTCATCTCTGAAAAGGGCCTAGGTATCTGGAAGGTCCTCGCAATACCGAGCTTTGCTCGCTTGGAGGGGGGCAAATCTGTTATGTCCCTTCCTTCAAAATAAATTTTCCCAGAGGACGGTTGAAAGACTCCGCTTATGACATTAAATAGCGTGGTCTTTCCCGCGCCATTCGGGCCTACTATTGCCAATATCTCACCCTGTCCTACCTCAAATGATACGTTTTTAAGCGCCGGAAGTCCTCCGAAGTATTTGTAGACCGCCTTCACTTCCAACAGCACGTCCTTTCGCATTCCTAAGCTACACTTCACGAATTCCCATTATTAAAATTATCCCAACGATTACAGGTTCCTCATTATCGCTAATTATGACTGAAGGCCTTCAAGGAACGCAAGTCCACAATATATACAAACCTTCAATATTGAAAGAGGTTATAGTACGACGTTACAAAGGTTTTCATCAACTGCAAAAGTTATTACAGCGGATGCTGCTTGCGAACTTCAAAATTCGCATCAGCTGTCCTTGGTCTTCCACCCTTCGGGATAAGGGCATTAGGTCGCAGATACTTCAATGCATTCCACGTTACGATGCGCCGAGTACATCAATCCTCGCGATCTTTATCACGTCTGAATCTCGGCCCTTCGAGCTGAAATCGCTTTTGCTGGAGTCGCCAAGGGTCGAGGAGGTAGCATTAAGGAGGACTAGTAGGGAGAATGTTATGCTGGCGTTAATCAAGACTAAGAGGTGTGCGTGTTTTAGTGCAGGCATCCCATTCAAACACGTTGTGGGGATCAAGGAGGAGGAAAAGGGATTTGGATGTCACACGCATCTTCAGAGACGCCAACGAGTTCAGAGATTTCGTCTCTGAGTCCACCATTAAAGGCTACAAGGTGGAGGTTAAGAAGCTTGTCCAGTTTGACGTTCCCAGCATCATGCCCTCGCTCACACTCGCCAAGAAGCAAGAGCAATCGCTTTCTGCAGCTTTAGAACTCGGTTATTATGATATACCTAAAAAAGTTGACACACGGGAACTGGCAAGCATATTTGGGATCTCTCCAAGGGCAGTATCAGAAATGTTTAGACGGATCCATAAAAAGCTCGCCGAAACATATCGTAGAAAAGATGTGTTGACGCTATAGTCCATGAGGTGATACGAAAAAAATATATTTGATCGTCAGGTCGGAAGGACACCATAACGCGCCCTGAATTTCTCGATCTGCGACCTGGCCAATTTAATGAACTTATCTTTTTCCGGATAATACCTAAAATGCACGATCGCTACTCTGAACGGATCTGTAGCACAATACTTCTCGTACTGAAGCATCCTGCCACCGTAGCTGTTGATTGTATAGTCGGCGATGAATTTAAAGATCTGGAGCCTGTCTATCGCATTGGCTCCTTTCGCCCTGAAATACCTCTCGAGATAAGGTCTGATCTTAGGATTGTTGAAGGCTCTTATCGGAGGATGCATCACAATGCCACTGCCTGAAAGGGTTCTGAGCGTCTCCACCATCTTAGGATAGAAATCGTTGCTGAATAACTGTACTAAAGGCCGTGTGACCCAAATGTTAGGCGCCAGAGCACCGTTCACCTCTTTCGCCATATCTTCGGCCCCCTCAATAGCTGCTTGGAGAACGTTGTGGTATTCGATCATCCACCCGATCTTTTCCTGCACATTCGGATATGCGTCTGTCCCGAACATGGATGTCAGCATCAGTGCTAATCCTATGAGGTAACGACTCTTAACGACGTTCTTTATGGCCGCTTCCCATAAAGCGAATCCAAGCACGTCATTAAATATCTCGTAATTGATCTGCGGTCCTTTCTCACCATATATGAAGATCCGCTCCCATGGAATGAGGACCCTGTCAAAAATCACCATCGCATCCGCATCATCATGCATCGTCGTCAGAGGATAATCATGCGGGTTAATGGGGTCCGCGTAGCTTACCCTGCAAACGATCTTCAGATTCTTTGCGTTGAGAGGTATCGCAAAACCGATGATGTAATTAGGATCCTCGTCTGGATTTGCAGGAAGAGCAGGCAGGTTGATCAACTCATTAGCATATGGAATATAGGTGCTAACGATTTTCGCGCCCTCTACGATAACCCCTCTTTCGTTTGCGTCCGCGACATGTAAATCCTCGTTATCTCTCCTTCTTGCACCCGGCGACCTATCAATCTGGGGTGTCGATATCGCATGCGTCAACGCTATGTCATTTGACCTGCAATAATGATAGTACCGCACAATGTTGTTGGCGAACCTCTCGCCTCCTTTTGCGATGATGTGACGCTGTATGTAGAGTGCCGGGACCCATACGCAAAGGTAGTCGTGAAGTCTTCCGAGACATCTTGCAGTCTCTTCATGCCACGCCATTATGTGTCTCCTGATTCTGACGAAATCGTGTTTGCTCTTGGGTATCAACCAAAGGGTTGAGAATACTTCACCGTCCTCCTCGAAAGTGAACTCGTCTCGTCTATTACACGTCAAGTCATAGCAGCTTGCTATGCTTTCGATAGTCGACCGGAATTTCGGATGGGTGGTAACGTCTTTTACCTCCTCATCATTTAGGTAAAGTTCCCTGCCATCGCGTAAACTTTCAATGTACTCCTTTCCGGTCCTTATCATGACGCCGACACCTCTTTGTAAAGAGTCTGCTTCTCAGGGGGCAGGAATATCCACCCCTCAGCCTCCCAAATCAGATAGAGTACGGCACAGGGCATTACTCCTGCGTTGAACATTTTCACCGGATCTTTGGAGCGTACCAGCTCTCTCTTCGGGGGTGAGACCAAACTCTTCCATGACGGCCTCAGGGTTCTCCCTGAACTTTTTCCGCAGGTCCGCGTCCAGATGTATTGCCCTTGCCATCTTATGAAGCCTATAAAATCTCAGTTCTGGGAAGAGGAGCTCCCTCATCTCAAGCACCCCCATCGACGGCGGCAACGCAGTAGCCGATGTGATAGGCCCTCTCATACACCAACACCTCTCCCGGCACATCACCAACGACACCCAGCGCGGCTATCCATGTCCTCAGCTCGAAGTTTCCGGTCTCGTCGAGCCACCTCGAAGTAAGGTTGGCTAGCTCAGACCCCCTCCCCTCGACTATTTTCCTGATGATCTGCTGATCCGCCTCGACATCCACCTTACCAGAGAGCGGCGTGCCTGGATAATAGGAGAGGCCTCCGGTCCCATAGACGGCAACTCTCCTGTCTTTGTCGAACTCCTCGACAGCTCTCCTCACCGCCTGTCCTAGCTGATAGCACCTCTTCGGGCTGACTCTCGGCGAGACGTTGCTGTTAACATGGAATGGTTTCACTCTAACGTTCCCGGCGGTCTTCAACACTCAGTATAAGGGCGAAGCGAATGGATGAGCTAATCTCATTTCCTGCGAAAAGCAGACGTCAAAACCCTGGTCCAGGAGGTTGTAAAGAAGGTGAAGCGCCAACTCGGTATCGTTCTGTATTGAAACTTCTTTGTCGACGAACTTGGCAGACGATGATTCTCCAATGAAGAGCAGCATCTGCGGATAGTTGTCCAGAAAGAAGGTCTCCACGTGGTCGGAGCCGAAGACTATCAGCGTGTCAACGTTCTTTTTTCTCATACGCTCCACGACACTCATAAGCGCGCCTTGCACCTTTGCGAGCTGTGCGATGTACTCGTCCGAAACCCTCGGTTGCAGGATTATCTGCGGCGCGTGGGATGACATGTAGGCACCCACATTCTTGGCCATGGCGTTGAGAAACGGTTGATGCGATGGTTTTAGATTCGCCTTCACATTTTGAGGTAACTCAACAATATACGGCTGTCCGACAGATCGACCCCACAGCCTCATGGAGGCGGCGCGGTTTCATATAATAACGCAGCATAGAACGCCAGCACTCCCTCCCTCGTTGCATATCGTGAACGGGTGAACAATCCCACTTACTAATAAAGACCACCGAAAAGCCGTAAAATAAAGCCGACCCTAAACCAGTGATTTAAGCAAGCAATTTCAACACAATTTACTTAGTTAGAGGCTCCCCCTTATGCGCCGTCTCTTTTTTAGCCTCGGGCGTTAGCGCCTCTTCAGCACCTAGATGCCAAAGCGACCAGTGAAGCATCATATCGGCATCCTGTAGCGCCTTCTTCAGACCTGGAAACTCGGACAATTCCATCGCCTTTTGGACAGACTCCCTCGCCTGCCTTATGAGCTGCACAATTTCTCCCCTCATGTCGCTGGCAATATCATTCACACCCCCATTTGTAATCGTCTCTCCTTCGGTCTGTGGTCGAACATCTTTTTCGCCTTCAGCTCGTACCTTGGGAGTGAGCCGGGCGGAACTACCTCGACGTCGAGCCTCACGCCTATCGCCGCTCTTAACTCCTCAGCTATCTTCTCAGCCAACTCCCTATAAGATTCACTAGGAACGGAGGGGTCGGCCTCGACACGCACCAGCATATCATCCATTCCCCTCTCATCGAGCCTTATGTGCATCTCCAAGTGCGGTGAAGTGCCTGGAACAGAGCGCACGATGTTCTCCACAGCGGTCTGGTAAACATTTATTCCTCTAATCTTGACGACATAATCAGTCCTGCCGAGCACGGAACCCTTGTAGAGCACCCAAGTGCGTCCGCACTCGCAAGGCTCCGAGTAATGCCACTCGACGATGTCCTTTGTCCTGTACTTGATAACCGGTTGGGCGAGCTGTGCGAAGCTCGTTACCACATTCTCGCCTCGCTCGCCTTCGGAAACCACCTCACCGGTTTCTGGATCCACTACCAAGCAGTGGTAGTTAGACTCATTCAGGTGGACTCCGATCTGTGTGGGACAGGCAGGGGCGATTGCGCCCACCTCCGCCACGCCGTAGAGCTCGTACGCCTTAACACCGAAGGCCGACTCGAGTTCCTCCCTGAGCTTCGGGAGCGCTGTGGGGCCGGGTTCACCGGCGCCGTAGAAGTATTTGAGTCCCAAGGACTTCGGGTCTAACCCCATCTTCCTACAGGTCTCGGCCAGGTAAAGCGCGTACGTAGGCGTCGCCACCAAGACCGTAGGTTTGAGGGCCTGCATCTGCCTGATCCTGTCCTCCGTACTCAAGCCTCCACCCGAGATTACCTTCGCACCGAGCCTCCGAACCCCCCAGTAACAAGACCAGAAACCGGCGTACATCCCCCATCCAAAGGCGAAGTAGAAAGAGTCCCGTGGTCTGATTCCTACAGCCCAGAAGCCGTAAACCCAGTCCTCTCCATATTTTATTGTGTCGTAATGGGTGAAGGGTATTCTGAGGGGCGTGCCTGTAGTACCTGACGTCTGGAATACGTGCAGAATTTCATCGTATTCGCATGCCAAGGCGCCTCCGAACGGGGGCAACTCGGTTTGGGCCGCTAGGATGTCGTCCTTTGTGACGAAGGGTACCTTCTTGACGAAGTCGTCCATAGTTTTGATGTCGTCTGGCTTTATCCCCGCCTGGTGGTACTTCCTGCGGTAAAGCGTCGTATTCTCGTAGGCATACTTTATGAGCCACCTTATTCGCCGCAGTTGAATCTGCTCCAGCTCCTTTCTCGGCATGGTCTCCCAATAAGGGTTCCAGAACTTATCATCGGAAACGACTGGCACGGCGTACATATGCGTGGCTCACTATTGAAGTTTGCGTAGGCTAATATTTGAAGTAATAAGTTACGTGTTAGATTCAGACCCAAGTGATTTGGTGCGGAAGATATAACGGAATATGCCTCTTCAGACGACTAAGAGGCCTTAAGATATAAAAATGAGCAGTTTTCCAAAAGCTCAAATTACTCGCAAATGTGGTAAGAATCGAAAACGTCACAGGAATCCCGAAAGGTCGAGGAAAAATGCGAAAGAGCCGAGGGGGAAAAATTGGACTCTATAGACTAGGTCACAACGGAACCACTTTTTAAAACTCAATATTGAAGGCCACCACTGATTACTTGTGTAAGAGTTAAATCTGGGTTGCGATTATTCGGGTTGAGGGAGAGGGATTTGGTGCTTAGGACAGGCAAAGAGTATCTTGAGAGCCTTCGGGACGGAAGGGAGCTATACATAGGGAACGAGTTGATTAAGGACCCGGCGACTCATCCTAAGCTCAGGTACACGGCCCTTAGCATAGCCAGGTGCTATGACATCCAGATAGCCAAAGCGGACGAGGTTAGCTTCGTCGAAAATGGTGAGCGGTTCAGCAACATATGGTTGCCTATAAGGACAAAGTCGGACTTCGAGAGATTAAGGAGAGCGGTATCGCTTTGGCACGAATCGACGGCAGGCGTCTTCGGAAGACTCCATGACTATCTCACCATCTGGGTCACGGCCCTTTTCATGCTCCATGACGTCTTAGCAAAACCTGATCCGAAGTTCGGTCAGAACATGATAAATTACTACTACTACGCCAGGTCGAGGGACTTGGCGCTCACCCACGCGATCAGCATGCCCCAGATCGACAGGTCACCGGGTGCAGGTAGGAAGCAGAACGAGGACCTCCACATAATCGACGTGAACGAGAAAGGTGTAGTGATAGAGGGATGTAGGACGGTCAGCACCTATGCGCCATTCGCCAACGAGTTCATCACACTTCCTCAGCTGCCCGCAAACCCTGACGAGGACCCCGACTACGTGATCGGCTTCGCCCTGCCGATGAACACTAAGAACCTCATCTTCTTTTGCAGGGAGTCCTACTCCACGCCTGAAGCTCCGTGGGACCATCCGCTGGCGACGCTGTATGACGACCTCGACGCACAGGTGATCTTCGACAGGGTCTTGATACCTTGGGACAGGATATTCATCTTCAGAGACCCAAAAGTGAACTTTGAGATCTATGATCCCATCATGGCATATGCTTGTTGGCAGGCGACGGTCCGCGCGATAGTCAAGCTCGAGTTCATCATCGGACTAGCTTTAAGGTGGGCTGAGATCTTCGGGACCGATTCCTATCCCAACGTGCAAGAGAGGATCGGGTGGCTCATTGAGTGGAGGAACGTCCTCTCAGCGGCTATAGAGGGCGTCGAGCTGACAGCCAGATCCCACAACGGATTTTTGATACCAGACGTCTGGAAGACTTGGCCATTAGTAATGGTCCACGGGACATACGTCTACCCGATGGCTGTGGAAACGCTCAGGGTCCTCACCGGCAGCGGAGTGATAATAAGTCCTCCCCTCTCGGTGTTCAAGGACAGCAGGCTTAGGCAGTACGTCGAGCGGTACTTCAGGGCTAAGGGCGCGTCTGCCTTGGATAGGTTGCTGCTTTCAAAATTCATTCATGACATAACCGTGGGTGCGCTCGGTGGTCGCCTCCTCCAGTATGAGAGGTACTTCGCGGCCGACCCGTTCCGTGTGGCGATCGTTCACTACAGGTTCTCCGACAAGTCGAGGTTCAAGAAGATAGTTGACGATCAGTTCCAGTTCATCAAATCTCTTATGAAGGAGGCAGGCATCGAATAGGTCGTTATCGCATGATGCAATCTCAAGTGGCCGAAGTCATCAAAAGATTCATGCGGGCTTACCCCCAAGGCGTAAGCATCGCCACGACGACATACGATAACAAGCCGTGGGGACTTACTGTGAGCTCGTTCACCTCTATATCGCTCGACCCCCCGCTTATCATGGTCTCTATTGGCAAGGGAACGAAGAGTCACGACGCCTTCATCGGATCGAACAACTTGGCAGTCAACCTACTCTCCGTGGGACAAGAAGTTCTCGCGGATGCCTTCGCCGGAAAGGTTCCTCAAGAAAGGAGGTTTGACTTTGTCGAATACAGGATAGGGAAATCAGGGGCCCCCATTCTCAACGCGGCCAGCGGATACTTGGATTGCAGGAAGTGGCGGGTTTACGAGGCCGGTGATCACAGCATCATATTGGGTGAGGTGATTGATGGCGACGTCTCCGGCTCCCCATACCCATTAGTCTACCACAACAGAAAGTACACTACGGTGGCAACCGCTTACGTCGAGTCTGTATTTGCTTCGGATTTCTGGTGAGGCAACAATTACGATTTAATATTGAAATTTGTTAAATTGGGTCGAGGCAGCTTGGATCTAAGGGCTTTCTTTGAGCCGAAGAGCGTTGCGGTGGTCGGCGCCTCGAGGGAACCTGGGAGGCCGGGATACACTTTGCTGAAGAACCTGATCAGCATGGGCTATAAGGGGAAGATCTTCCCCGTGAATCCGAATCTGAAGGAGATCGACGGCATGCGCTGTTATCCGAGCGTCCTGGATATAGACGATGAGGTGGAGAATGTTGTCATTTTGGTCTCGGCTGATAGGGCGGTGAAAGTGGTAGAGGAGGTTGCTGAGAGGGCGAAAAGAAGAGGCGATGTGAGGGCAGTTGTGTGCATCTCCGGAGGCTTCAGCGAGCTAAACACTCCCGAGGGTCGCGAACGTGAAAGGCGCATGGTCGAGACCTTGAGGTCTGCCGGGGTCAGGCTTATGGGGCCCAATTGCGTAGGCGTGATCGACGGATATAGCAGGTTCACCACGAACTTTGACGTTGACGATTACCCTGCTGGCGGAGTGTCGTTGGTTTCGCAGAGCGGTGCTCTTGCGACAGCGCTGCTCTTTTGGGCGAGGCCGTTCTCGAAGATAGGACTCAACAAGCTCATCTCACTAGGCAACATGGCTGACGTGGACGTGGTCGAGTGCTTGGATTACCTGAAAAACGACAACCGAACTAAGGTGATCGGCGTCTACCTAGAGGGTTACAAGGAGTCGAGACGGCTTTTCGAAAAGATGCGTGAGGTCTCCCTCCTGAAACCGATTGTATTGCTCAAAGCCGGTAGGTCCGAGGTCGGGAGCAAGGCAGCCTTAAGCCACACCGCATCGCTGACGGGGACTGATGCATTATACGAGGCTGCTGCGAAGCAGTGCGGAGTAATCCGGGTCAGGGATGTGCTGGAGTGGTATGAAATGATACACGCACTGGAGAAGCAGCCGATATTACGCGGCAACAGAGTTGCCGTACTGACCCACATAGGAGGGCCTGGCACGCTCACCGTCGACAGGATAGGAATCAGCAAAACCCTCTCACTGGCCAACATCCCGGAAGAGGCCAAGTCGGCGATTAGGTCGATGGTCGCCCCCACCGCAAACGTCTGCAATCCAGATGGCTACATCGATTTGACGGCTTCCCACACAGAGGAGCTACATTACAAGGTCCTGAAGGTGCTGTTTGCCCAAGACACGGTCGATGCCGTCATACAGGTGCTGGGACACAGCATGTTCCTTTCCCAGAGGTTGATGGCAGAGAAGGTGCATGCCGCTTTTGAGGAGGTTGGGAAGAATCTCGGGAAGACGTTCCTGAACGTCGTCGCCTTCGACGAATCTTTGCCGGAGTTTAAGCTCGAAATGGAGAGGAGGGGCCTGCCGACGTTTCCGACCCCTGAGATAGCGGTAACGGTGCTTGAGTACATGTGGTGGTACGCCGTGAAGAGGGAAAGGCTCAGAGACGCTCCGCAATTATACCCGCTCCCGCAACCGCAACGGCCCTTGCCCATTAAGGGCAAAAAGGTGATGATCGAATGGAAGGCTTATCAATTGCTCGAACGATACGGGATTGCCGTAGCAGATTATAGAGTAGTGAGGGGTATCAATGAGATGATATCGGCAGCTGAAGAGCTCGGGTATCCGGTGGTCCTAAAAGCCCAACATCCTGAACTTGTCCACAAGACAGATGCAGGTGCTGTAGTCCTCAATATCAGGGATGCAACAGAGTTACGGCATGCAGCCGATACGATAAGACGAAATCTCTCAAGCAGAAAGGGCTTGGAACCTCAAGAATATCTCGTTCAGCGTATGGTCAACTCTGGTGTGGAAGTTATAGTAGGAGGGGTTCGTGATGAGTCGTTCGGTCCGGTCGTCAGCTTTGGTAGTGGAGGTATCTTGGTGGAATTATTGAGGGATGTGACCTTCAGACTGGCACCTATAAGCAGATCAGAGGCCATGGAGATGATAAGGGAAACGCTTGCATCGAGGCTTCTCGAGGGTTTCAGGGGGGAATCCCGGAAAGACGTCGAGTCGCTAGCCGACTTGCTGGTAAAGGTGAGCGAAATTATGGTCAGGGAGGAGTGGATAAAGGAGCTGGACCTAAATCCTGTCAAAGCGCTGGATAGTGGATATGCGGTGGTGGACGCGCGAATAATCTCAGCCTGACGTGATATCAGGCCTCGATTCCCTTAACTTGTACCTCTGTATTTTCCCCGTTGCGGTTTTGGGAAGTTCGTTGACGAAGACGACCCATTGTGGAACTTTGTACCCCGCCCCAAGCTTCTCGAAGACGTGCCGCTTTAGCTCTTCTGCGAGCCGTTCATCAGGACTGTAACCGTCCTTTAGCACCACATATGCTTTGGGTCTCCCTATACCTTCATTGGTGTACGCCTGTACAACGGCGCATTCCAGAACGGATGGATGGGATAGGATCGCTGACTCCACCTCCACAGGCGATACCCAGGCTCCTCCCGATTTGATCAAATCGTCCGCTCGCCCCATATGTGTCAAGAAGCCTTCTTGGTCCGCAACGTATAGATCTCCTGTGTAGAACCACTCTCCGAGGAAGTGTTCCTTGGTCTTCTCGTGACGCCTCCAATACATCGCGGCTATGCTGCCACCTTTGACCAGCAATCTTCCCACCTCACCGAAGCCAACATCCCTCATTTGGTCGTCGACGATCCTCACCTCATAACCTGGTACCACGGTGCCGCTCGAGCCAGGCTTTATTTTTCCAGGCATATTAGAGATGAAAATGTGACAAAGCTCGGTCGTCCCTATTCCGTCGAGAATGTCCTTACCAAAGGTTTCCTTCCACTTGTAGTAGATTGGTGCTGGTAGTGCTTCACCTGCGCTTACGCAATACCGTATGCTGCTCAAATCGTATTTGCTATCTCTTCGTTGCTCCACGTAGGCAAGTATCCTGTTATAGAAGACGGGGACTGAGAAAAATAGGGTGACTCTGTGGCGCTCAATTGCTCTTAAGACCCCCTCCGGGTCCGGGGGGCTCGACATAAGCAATGCGGTTGCGCCGAAGTACAACGGAGCCCACACAGTGTTTCCAAGTCCGTAAGCGAAGAATATCTTGCTTGTGGAGAAATTGACATCGTTCACCGTCATCTGGAGCACGTGTTTGTAATAGGTCTCACATGAGTAAATAGGATCATGCTGATAATGGATCACGCCCTTGGGAGGGCCCGTTGTGCCAGAGCTGTACTGCCAGTAGCAGAAGTCGTCCTTATGCAACTCCTCCGCCTGAAGCTGGTTGCTTGCATCACGGAAGAGGTCATCGTAGCTGATTAATTTGCCCCCTTCTAAACTTCCGCCCACAACTATTACGTGTTTAAGATAGGGTAGCCTGCCGATTACGTTGCTGACCTTTCCGAGAAGTGATGCGTGGACCACCAATGCCTTCGCTACGCTGTCGTTCAATACGAACTCGTAGAATTCTGGTCGTTCGAGGGTAGATAGAAGGATCGGTTGTGCGCCTATTCTAATGGCCCCCAAAAGCAGCTCCACGTACTCGATCGAGTCGGGCAACAACAAGCAGATTCTGTCCTCGATTTCTATACCCAACGTTAAGAGCGCGTTTCCGGCCTTGCAGACCCTTTCCATCAGCTCCGAGTAGGTGTACGCCTTGTCGGTCTCGACGTGATAGTATGCTACTTTATTTCCCTTTCCTGCCTTAACGTGCCGGTCAACTAGCACCTCACTTAGGTTGAAGTATTCAGGCACCGAGAACTCAACAGGTTCGCCCTTTAGGTGAACCATTGCGTTTCCGACTAACATGCGTGAAAGCTTATTAAAAAACTTCAAAGTGCCGGATTGATTGCGATGAACGATTCTTAGCGCCTGATTGTGAATAGGTTTTTTAGGTGGAACCGTGTCACCTATGGGCGAGAAGATATGGCTCGAATTGTAGGTGCCTTTGCGACGTCCCACACACCCCAAATTCTGGTCCAACCGAAAATATCCGAAGAGTTCACGAGGCAGCTGCAGGAGGTACATAAGGCACTGATGGAGGTCGGCAAGAGAATCAGAAACGCTAACGCTGATACGATAATAATTTTTGGATCCGACCACATGGAGACCTTCTGGCTTAACAACTACCCGCAGCTCCTGCTTTTCACAGGGAACGAGGTCGGAGGGAGGTTCGCTGGGGTGGAGCTGAAGTTACCCGGTAATCCTGAACTAGCAAAGGAGCTGCTCTACGGGCTGATCGATTACGGCTTCGACGTCTCCTTCTCCCTCGAGCTCGAGTTGGACCACCCGTATATCTCTCCGCTCTACTGGGTTCTGAAGGGGGCCCAACACGATTCATATCAGCCAAGGCTAATTCCGTTCCACATCAACAGCAACGTCGATCCGAGGATAAAGCCGAGAAGAGCCTACGAGCTCGGCGTAGCGATAAGGACCGTCCTTGAAAACTCCAAACTCCAGAACAGGGTCGCCCTTATCGCCACCGGCGGACTTTCGCACTTCGTAGGGACGCCTTACTACGGAAAGGTGGACGTCGAGGCCGACAACTTCCTAATCGAGAAGATGAAGGCGGGAAGGGGATACGAGCTTGCGGACCTGACCACCGACTGGCTCGACGAGCACGGCGAATTCGAGTTCAGGACCTGGCTCACACTGCTGGGAGCCGTCAACAGCGCTCCTGCCGAGATACTGACGTACCAGAGGGCCTGGCATTGCGGTTACTGCGTAGCCGCCTTCAGGGTATGAGGTGACAACGTAATGGTGATCCTTTACGGCTACCCCGATCCAAAATACCTCAGGTTGTACAAGCTCGGCAGGGCGATACATTTGGACCCACAACTGAGAGAACGGTTCAGGAAAGATCCGGAGAGCGTGATGAACGAGTTCGGTCTTTCGGAGGAGGAAAAGGAGTTGGTCAGATCGGCCGATCCGGTCAAGATGTTCAAGGCCGGTATCTCACCCTATACTATTTTCTTCGTCTGCTGGGAGGGGTATGGTCTGATGCACAAACCTGTCGAGGAGCAGATGCTTTATAAAAAAGTCGGAGAGAATTTCTGACCTGTTGGTGCAGAGCGTATTCATCAGGTTTTATGTTGATTTCTTTGATATGGTCGCCAATGGTTGGATCAACGGCGGCGTCTATTTCCAGTACAACGACCGGTTGTTCAAGGACCTCTTGAGGAAGAACTGACATGCGCTCGAGGGGTTGCTTGAGAAGGGATTCGGCTTTCCCCATTCCATTACGCGATCGATTATAGGTCACCTGCTCCTATGAAGATGAACTAATAGGCACACAGCACGTGGTCAGGGTTGGCCGTTCGTCGCTGGTGACCGAATTCGCCTTCAGAAAGAGAACCGAAATAATCCGGATGTTCACCGATCTGAGGGAGAAAAGTCGCTTCCAATGCCTAATGATCTGAGAGTGAAAATCCTGGAAGAAATGTAAATTGGGTAAATTTCGGGGTCACTGCTCCGGTCTGTACGGCTCGACAGGTGCTGACCTGAACACCACCTTCGGAACCCATTTAGCTCCGGGGTTAATCGGGCCTGGATCCCCGCGCTCGAACTTGTATAATATTATCCTAGCCTCTGCGAACTCGCCCCACTCCGTGTACCTCAACGGCCATGCCAGAATCGGGTGGTTGAACGTGCTGGTCCTGATGTACTCGGCTATCTTCACCGGGTCTACCGAGCGGGTCTTCTCGATAGCATTAGCGATAAGGTAGACATTGAGGTAGCCAGTAGCTGCATGGATGTCAAACCACAGTCCGGTCTCCTTGTAGAACTTCTCGGCGATTTGACGGTACTCGGGGGCATCGAAGTTGATGCACGAGAACTCCAACAGACCAGCTTCTATTAGACGGTCCTCACCGAGGACAGCCAGCCAGTTATCTACTGGTGTATAACTGCCTATGAAGTACTTCGGTCTCAAGCCCAGCTCGAGAGCCTGCTTGACAATCGTGGGACCTCCCGGAGGATGACCCAAAGTTATTACTACATCGGGTTTCAATGGCTCGATCTTTCTGAGATAGGTCGTGAAGTCCCTCTCCCCAACCGGTGCCTCCTCCAGCTGGTAATCTACGCCCGAAATGGTCTTGATCAGCCGATCTGATGCATCTTTGATCGCGAATCCCCACTCGTATGAAGCAATGATGTTGGCGACGTTTTTCAGGTTCTGCTCTTTGATGAACTGCGCTACCGGTGCAGCATTCATGGGCGCTGCAGGAAGACAGGTCCTGAAGACATATCTGTTGTCGAGTGTGAGTATTCTATGTGACCCGGCCATGTGCAGAAGTAGCGGCACCTTTACCTTGTTCGCTTCTGGTGCGAGTGCAACACCTATCCCGCTCGAAACGGGTCCCATTACCGCCACCACTTTGTCGACCTCCACCATTTTCTGTAACGCTGCCACCGCTTCTTTGGCATCGTTCTTGTCGTCATAGACGACCAGCTCCAACTTGGCTCCGAGCACACCCCCTTTCTCGTTGATCTCCTTCACCGCCAGCTGTGCGCCAGCGAGGTGCTTTTTGCCCCAAGTGGCGAATGGCCCTGTCAGGGGTTCGAGTGCTCCTATCTTAATAGTTGATACCTCGAGCCTCGGCGCTGTCATCATCGGAAGCACCACGACCAGTGCGATCGCAGCCACCACTACGACAACAGCTATAATAAGAGCAGCAGTGGACCTCTTCACGACGTGAATATCAGAAAAGCTTCAACAAATACCTTTTGTTCTGTTGCTAAAAATTCCTGTAAGTATCAGCTCTTGGCGCGCTGCAACTGGAAGTATCTGTATCTCTGCCTAGCCTCGCGAAGCGTGAGCCCTGACTTAACCGCTTCGATGATCATCCTTTCAGCTTTTTCCACCTCCTTCGCGTCCTTCAGGACCTCATGCGCCCTTTCTTTTGGCACCCTCAGGACTCCTGTATCATCTCCGATTATCATGTCACCGGGTCTCACCAGGATGCCGCCGACCTTGACGGGAACGTTGATGCCGTCGATCTGTAACCTGTCCTTCCCGGTCCTCGGCAGAGTTCCTTTAGCGAATATCGGATACTTCATCTTCAGTATATTGTCGTAATCCCTGAAGACGCCGTCGATGACAGTCCCTGCAATCCCAAGTTTAATCGCGGTGAAGGTAAGTATGTCCCCCCAGCAGGTATAGGTTGTTACGCCGCCGTTGTCGATGACTATGACATCACCGGGCTGTGCTATCTCAAAGAGGTAATCGCCTATGTCCTCGCGGGTACCCTGCTCCGCTGGTGATAGCGGAACGTACCTGACCGTGATCGCGGGACCCACCATCTTGGCACCTTGCACCATAGCCCTGATGCCTTCCATCACACCGTTGATTCTGTTCCTTTCCAGCGCGTCTGAGACGTTTGGCGTCGACAACTCTCTGAACGACTCCACGATGTCATTAGGTACCCTTTCTATGTTCCGTATAACGACAGGATTGTAGTCTCCCATTTATCTCACTCCAGCCCCATTGCGTTATTTATCTTCTATTTAACCAGATCGCAAAGAATCCCACAAAATGTCAGACATCCTTCCAACGGAGTTAAATATCAGTGATCCGTGGTGCGGTCTGTGGTCAGCAGGAAGATTGTGGAAGAATTTGAAAAGTTGCCGACGTCCAACGTGTCGGACGCCCTCGACAGGTTCCGGATAAAGGGAGGGCTTGAGGGAATAGTTCCCATAATAGAGGGGGTCAGGATTGCAGGCACTGCCTTTACTGTGCGTTTCATACCTGCGAGCCAGGTGGAGCTCAAACCGTGGGTGACCTACATCGACAAAGCACAGCCCGGTGATGTGGTGGTTATAGACAACGGCGGCAGGACTTACTGCACCGTTTGGGGAGGACTTCTCTCGGCAAGGGCCAAGGAGATCGGAATCAAAGGCACTGTGATAGACGGGGTATGTAGGGACGTCGACGTGATAAAGGCGCTTAGGTACCCTGTTTTCAGCAGAGGACGCTTCATGATGACCGGAAAGGACCGGGTTCAGCTCGCCGGCCTGAACGAGCCCGTCAATATAGCGAACGTTCTCGTGAAGCCCGGAGACATAATAGTAGCTGACGACAACGGGGTTGTGGTGGTTCCCCAGGAGAAGGCAGAAGAGGTTCTGGAGGCAGCCCTTGAGATCTATGAGAAGGAGAGCGAGATCCTTGAGGAGGTAAAGAAGGGCGTCCCGCTCGCAGAGGCTAGGGCCAAGTACGGATACGGTGAGCTTCAGAGGCCTAAGGCAACCGCAGGTCAATCCCAACAGAAGTGAGTTCTGCTTTGTTTTTCCAATTAAAGCATTTGGTGATCGATTTTGTCATCTTTTCCACCTACTAAAGTCCACGAAAAAGTGAAAGAGCTCACCCTCAGATGGGTTGGAAGACCCATCAAGAGAAAGGAAGACCTGAGGTTCGTAACTGGTAACGGTAGATTCATCGACGATATCAAATTCGATAACGCCCTGTACGTTGCATTCGCCCGGAGTAGGATCGCCCATGCGAAAATAAGGTACGTTGACGTCAGCAAGGCCCTTAGGGTTCCAGGTGTAAAACTAGCTATCACCGGAAAGGAGGTCACAAACCTGTTGAAACCCTGGCCTCATTTGATCCCCGTACCCCCTTACTATGGTATCGCTGTCGACAAAATAAGATATCAAGGCGAGCCCGTGGCGATGGTTGTTGCAGAGAGCAAATACGCCGCTGCGGATGCCGCGGAGCTGGTCGAGATCGATTACGAGCCATTGAAGCCTGTTACGACAATTGAGGAGGCGCTTTCACCAGAAGCTCCGCAGATTCACGACGGGTACGAGCGTAACATAGCATGGAAGAAACGGTACGTTTACGGTGATGTGGAAAACGACTTTTCGAAGGCGGAACGCATAGCGAGGGGCAAGTATTACTTCCACAGATTCATCTCGTCACCACTGGAGCCGACGGCGCTCGCTGCACACTATAATAGAACCTCCGGCATACTCACGATTTACGACCAAAACCAGCAGGCACCCATGTATCACGCTAGGTACTCGAGGGTGATCGGGATACCATCCAATAAGATCAGCATCAAAGTGCCTGACCTTGGTGGTGGGTTCGGAAACAAGCAAAGCGTCTATCCTTACACTGCCCTCGTCGCTTTGGCATCGATGCTCACTAACAGGCCTGTGAAATACGTTGCGACAAGATCAGAAGACATGATGGCCCTGATGCAGTCTCCTGACCGGATAACAGAGGCTGAGTTCGCCTACGGGTCAAACGGTGAAATTGTATCGGTCAGGATGCGACTTTATGACAACTTCGGAGCCTATCTCAGGCATCCCGATCCGCAAAACGTCACAAGGGCCTTTCCGTCTATCACGGGGCCCTACAGGATCAAATCGATTGAGATTGATGCAACAGGCGTCTTCACGAACACTTGTCCGACAGGACCCAACAGAGGCTTCGGACAGCAGCATGCCAGTTTCACTTTTGAGAGGATGGTGGACAAGGTTGCTGAGGAGCTCGGCTTCGATCCTGCAGAATTAAGGTTCGTTAATCTCATCAGACCTCATGAGATGCCGTACGAGACCCCGATCGGCTCTGTATACGACGGCGGTGATTATCCTGCGGTGCTGAGGAGAGCTCTGGAGCTAGCAGGATACGAGCAGCTAAGACGCGAACAGGAGGTCTTGCGTTCGAGGGGGGTACTGATGGGGATCGGTGTGGCGACGATCGTTGAGGGTGGGGCGACTGCCTTCGGCTTCGCTAGGCTCTGGGGTGGCGACCCGAGGCTCGTTTCCGGGTACGCATCTATGGCAGAGGCAGCATCGGTAAGGGTTCTGCCTGACGGGTCGGTTCTGGTGGCAATGGGCACAACACCGCAGGGGCAGGGTCACGAGACAGTTGCAAGCCAGATAGTGGCCGACGTGCTGGGCGTCACGCCCGATGACGTCATCGTGATGCCAGGATTCGACAGCGACGACCATCCATACAGTGCCTCCGGCTCAGGAACATATGCAAGCAGGTTCTCACAGATTGGAGTGGGTGCGCTTGTAGGAGCTGCGTTGAAGGTAAGGGAGAAGGTCCTGGCGATTGCTGCCCACAAGCTCGAAGCCAACCCCGCTGACTTGGTTCTCGAGGACGGAAAGATCTATGTGAGGGGCCATCCCGAGAGGAGCATTACCTTGAGAGAGATCGCACGTATCGCACACACAAAGCTGGGCGAGCTTCCTCCAGATATGGAGGCAGGACTTGAGGCGTATTACACCTACAACTTCCCGTACAGCAAACAAGTAGGCAACGATCTGAGGGGAAACCTCTGCAGCTCATACACGATTTTGGCTGGTGTTGCGGCGGTAATTGTTGACAGGGAGACAGGTCAGATCACTATAAGAAAACTGGTGGTGGTGCATGATTCCGGCAGGGCCCTTAATCCGATGATTCTCGAGGGGCAGCTGCACGGTGCGATAGCGAACGGTCTTGGCGGTGTGCTGTTCGAGGGGTTCGAATACGACGAACAGGGAAATTTGCTGACTTCCACGTACATGGATTACTTGCCGATCTCGGCGATGGAGATGCCCGAACTAATTCTGGACCACATCGAGACACCCTCCCCCTTCACCGTGTTGGGTGCTAAGGGTTCGGGTGAGGGGGGAACAATTCTGCTACCAGTGCTCATCGCCAACGCCGTCAACGACGCCCTTCGGCCTCTCGGTGTCGAGGTCACTACTTCGCGTCTGACCCCCTATAACGTTTGGAGGATGATGACTGGGAGAAGAGGGTAAATCAGGCTTCCTGTCTTCGGTCCCGCATAGAGCTCGATTTCAGCTCGTGTTCATGCTCTAAGGTTTAATAGCAAATCTCATCACCGGAATCACAAGTTGTTCAGCCACCATCTGACCCTCAGCCGAGAGGTTAAGGAGTACTCGGGACTTCTTGAGGGGGTTGTCGACCTTCATGTGCATACCGCGCCCGACGTGTTGCAAAGGGCTGTTGACGATTTAGAGTACCTCGAGACCCTGAACAACATCGGATACACAGCCTACCTGTCAAAGAACCATTTCACCGAAACAGCCAGCAGGGCCTACCTCTTAAGTAGATTTAGCAAAGGGACCAAAGTCCTAGGAGGGGTTGTTCTCAACTGGCCGGTCGGTGGGCTGAACCCTTCGGCGGTTGACAAGGCGCTAGCGATGGGGGCGGCTGAGGTCTGGATGCCGACACTGGACGCGGAGAATCACATCAAGACCTTCGGTTCGGCTACGCTGCCCACAACCAATCGCGTCAGGGCCTTCAGATCCTATAGATCTCAGGGTGGAGGGATAAGGATTCTCGACAGTTCTGGTGAGCTGAAGCCCGAAGTGATGGAGATACTCGAGCTGGTGGCAGAGAGTAACGCGATCCTCGGAACTGGACATCTCTCGTTGGAGGAAGTCTACAAACTGGTGGAGGCAGCAAAAAAGGTTGGTGTCAAAAAGATCCTGGTGACGCACCCCCACTTCAAGGCTACACGTTTCAAAACAGAAGAACAGCAACGACTTGTCGGCATGGGCGCCATCATGGAACATTGCGCAGTGGCAGGGTACAATCCGAGCGAGTTGGCGGAGGATATTAGGAAGGTCGGTCCTAACAACTGCATATTATCAAGCGATGCTGGTCAACCGCATAAGGGTCATCCGGTAGACGTTCTACTAAAGATGATCCTAGAGTTGAAAGAACACGGCATATCAGACCACGACATAGAACTAATGATAAAAAGAAATCCTACCCGGCTCGTCGAGCATCTGCTCTGAAAATGTCTGGCTTTATTCCTTCGACCGTACCTGAATACTTCAACGTCGTTGATCTTCACCTAGATCGATGGATTCGTGAGGGACTGTCTAGCAAAACAGCGTTGATAGATCTCAAGAGCAACGAGTCCGTCACTTATAGCGAACTCTACACTCTTACGTGCAAGTTAGCGAATCTCCTCACAGAGTACTCAATTGAAATGTTTGATAAGGTTATGATAGCGGTGAGGGACAGCAAATTTTCGGTCACGTCATTCCTCGCAGCCATGAGAGCGGGAGCAGTGCCATTTTTCGTTAACCCCAACTTGACCGGTGAGGAGTTCCGTTTCTACATACGTGACAGCATTTGCAGGGCTATTATTTCAGACGACACGACCGCAAACACTCTGAAAATTGCCGCATCGGATTTCGGTAAGCAGGTAAAGGTGCTGATTAATGTCGATGATGACGAATTTTCATCCCTCCTTAGAGACCTTAATGATCACTTTCCCTTAGTTAAGACCCATCGCGATGACCCGGCCTATATGGTTTACACGTCAGGAACCACTGGGCGACCTAAGGGAGCGGTCCATCTCCATCACGATCTGGTATATGCGGTCACACCGTATGTCACACATATAATAGACGTTAGATCCAATGATCTCTTTTACTCAACATCAAAGTTATATTTTTCAGCCGGTAGAATATTCGGAATGCATATACCACTGATGTGCGGTGTAGCAACATTAATGGATACGATGAGGTCAAGCCCCGAACGTGTGCTGGATAATTTGTCAAGATTTGATGTCACGCATTTGCTAAGTGTTCCAACCCTTTATCTTCGCATACTCAACCACCTAGAAGAAACAGGTGTGAAAAGGCTGAGCATTAGGGCTCTCAGGTACTGCATATCCGGTGGCGAACCTCTACCGGTCGCTATTTTTGAGAGGTGGAAGCAGATCACGGGGTTAGAAATCTTAAACGGTATAGGCAGTACAGAGGCTGAGTGGATTTTCATTTCATACAAGAGGGGAGATTGCAAACCAGGTTCTTCTGGCAAAGTAATTCCGGGCTGGAACGCCAAACTAATCGACGAATCGAGGGAGGAGATATTAGATGCCTACAAAATAGGCATCCTCCACATCAGCAATGACAGCGTTGCCGCATTCTACCTGCGGAGGTGCGATGAGAGCCGACGTACCTTCATCGGTAATTGGTACAACACAAAGGACATGATGTACTTCGACCGTGAAGGATACCTCTACTATGTCGGTAGGAGCGATGACATGTTCAAAGTGCACGGATTATGGGTCTCGCCGGTTGAGGTAGAGAATTCGATACTCGCTACCGGTCTTGTGAAGGAATGTGCAGTTGTAGGTGTGCAATCCAAAGACGGATTGATTGAGGCGGTTGCATTTGTCGTACCGAAAGAGGTCAGGGGCGCCGACCTCGAGAACAGATTAAAGGAGGAACTCTCAAACCGTCTCCCCAGTTTCAAAATGCCCAAGAGGATTATTGAGCTCGAAGATATACCTAAGACTGCTACTGGTAAAATCAAAAGGACTGAGCTAAGGGAGCTCGCAAACCGGATTTTACGTGATACGGAGTGATATGTGATGGTCGATTTTGAAGACCTCTGGATCAACGACGTTCACGTGCACGTCAATCCGTTCTCGAAATTGAAGAAACCGGCATTCGATTTCTTCTCGACCAACCCAGATTTCAGGGAAAATTGGCATAAGATCGAGCGAGATCCAAATTACTTTCTTCAAAGGATGGATGAGGATCACATAAGACGGGCAGTTCTAATAAATTACATTGCGGCAGAGGTGATGGGGTATGACCTAACGGTGAATGAGTTCGTCTACAACTACTGCAAGGAACATAGAGACAGAATGCTGCCCTTTGCGGGGGTCGACATTAAGCTTCCAGCGCATGAGTTTTTGAACAGTCTCGAGGAAGCATACTCGCGATACGAGGTTGTAGGGTTCAAGTTACATCCCGTGCACCAGCTGGTCTATCCGAACCAGTACAGAGAGGAGTATGGCAGTAACTCGTTGCGAAATCTGGAGACATTTTACCAGTTCTGTGCTGACCACGATTTTCCAGTCACAATTCACACAGGGACGTCCATGTTCCCGGGAGCGCGGATAAAGTACGGTCAGCCAATTCACTTGGATGATGTCCTTGTGGACTTTCCGAAACTGAGGTTAATCATGGCTCACGGAGGGAGGCCCTTCTGGATGGATGAGGCTTTCTTCCTCATGCGACGACATAGAAACCTGTATCTCGACATATCTGGGATACCGCCCGATCGTTTGCTTGATTACTTCCCCAGGATACAGGAAGTTGCGGATAGGGTAATGTTTGGGAGCGACTGGCCGAGTCCCGGAGTTAAAGGAATGAGAGAGAATGCACGAATTTTATGGCAGTTGGAAGGCCTCTCTGATCATGTTAAGGAGAGAATACTGGTGTCCAACTTCGATGAGTTCTTCAAGTGATACATTAAAAAACAAGCACTCACGTGCGTCAAGAGTCGCGCGGCCGCTTCAAAGGCTCAGCCACTTCTTCGTCGGTCAAGTCCCTTTTCCGGAGCGTGGTTTCAATCTTGTCGGCAAGACGAGCCCACTCCTATCGCTCACCTTGACCGGCAATAGAGCTAACGCCTTCCCGCAACCGTCGCCTACCTTTTTCCGAAACTTCAGCTCAGCGCCCTCCGGCCTTTTCACCTCCGTCAGCCAACCTTTATCTCCCGAGCCTGCACCGTAACCCCGTAATCCCGACGGAAGGGGAGAGGGCGAGATATTGAGGTGCGAGAAGTGCGGAAGGGAGGAGGTGTTGCCCTTCAGGTGCGCCTATTGCGGCCGGTATCACTGCCCCGAGCACAGGCTCCCGGAGGCCCCTGC
>Ga0081478_168721_pt1 | contig 42033 bp, 36 predicted proteins | sample OctSprmetagenome_FD_70983 | JGI IMG/M metagenome (GOLD analysis project Ga0081478, IMG submission 70983) | Hot spring and microbial mat streamer communities from Octopus Spring Streamers, Yellowstone National Park, USA - T=80-84 v2 (version 2) | ecosystem: Environmental > Aquatic > Thermal... | reverse complement strand
CAAAGAATTTGTTGAAAAAGCTGTTTCTATTTTAAGAAAATATGCTGGATGTGAAGTTCCTTTGGTAGCGAATTTCATAGATTATAGACAACGTGATATAAGGCCAGGTATCCCAGAGCCATATCCAAAATATATTGAACCTTCGTATCCATCTCTTCCATATTTAATATTATTATTCGTAGTAATTCCAATAGCAATATTACTGCCAATAATTTTGTTTTCAAGGAAAGCAAACAATAAAAAATTTTAATTAATTAATTTTTATAATTTACCATTAATTTAATATATTTTTCTTTTTAAATCTATTTAATGATTAGTATTTTATTTAACATCATGGTTGTAAAAATATATGTTTCCTCTTTTAAAATTCCTAGTTTATAAAAGTACTTAGCTACTTCGTAAATCAAATTATTTCTATAAACTTTTTATAACGCTATTTATTTCTTCTTCAAATTCTTTGGGATAAACTATTAACAATATATCGCCTTCATTTAAACTTAAATCTCTGCTTACAAATTTTGTTTGTATTATCCATTCGCTACCTTTTTTTATAGCAGGAATATAAGAACCATATTTCCTTATTTCATCTGAAATATTTTTCAATGATATTGGTTTTGAGATCTTTAAACTCATGCATTTTTCACCTACTGATTCATAGATCTGATTGAATATTTTCCTTATTTCTTCATCTGTTAAAGAGATTAAAGCAATTTCTTCAGAAGCATCAGCTATATTTTCAAGCTTAGATATTAATACTAACAAAGATAAATTAGTTATGCTATGCGCTGTTGGAGGCCTTTTAATAATTTCTTCCATTAATTCTAAATGATATTCGTCAATGAACATTTCTATTTCATCTATTTCATCTCCAACTTCTTTATTTCCTGTAACTAAGACATAATGCGATAGATCTAAAAGAACTTTTACTGCGTCTCTTAAAAATATAATCTTTAATAAAGTTTCTTTTAAATCTTCGCTAATCATTAGTTCTTTTAAGCCTTCATAACCGTTATCAATTAAAAACTTGTTTACATGCTCCTTTAGTCCTCTAATATAAAGTATATCGTTTTCGCTAATTTTTTCTGAAGGAAAAACTAAAGGTTTTCCTCTATGTATCTGCAAAACTATATCTATAGGATATTTTTCATGAATTTCAGAAACACTTAAAGCAATATTTTTATTAGCTTTAATTTTTACTATTACTTCTTCACTTAAAAAAAGCAAAGCTTGTGCTATATCTTCCTTTGGAGCATGACCTGTTAAGCCTAGGTAAGCAATATCCAATAGAGCATCTATTATTTTTTCCATTGCAGATGAATATTCATAAACTCCTACTACATTCTTCGCATCCTTTACATTCCTAACTATTAAAGCTACATGAATGTTTGCTTGTGCTATTAAAGATTCTGCAAGCTTTACTAACTCTATTAAGTGATCTGTAGCTTCTTTATCCTTTGTTAAATAAACAAAAAATGCAACATCTACAAGCATATCAGAAATTTTCCTAACTTTTGTGAAAAGCTCAATCAAAGGTACAGGCTTATATTTAATATCTAAGTGTTTATAATGAAAAATTTTATGTATCGAATAGTCTATGGGCATAACAAGATATATTACGAATTAACTAAGATTTAAAGTTAAAAATTTAACTATAAATAAAAAGAATTATTAGATTTTTCATGAAATTCCCTCATGAAAAGTTAAGTTTATTATTTTTAGCTTTAATTGAACTCATCGCAGGTTCTGTAATAATTTTTAATTTAGAAACAGTTTTGGACTTTCCAATAATTCTTTTTTTAATTCCTGCATTGATGAATTTAAGAGGAGCAGTATATGGTGTATTAATGTTAAGAATTATCAAATTATTAACCTTAGGTCTTATAAAACCTTCTTTTAAAGAAAGAAACCTAAGAAAAAATATAGCAACAGCTTTTTTCGTAGGTACAATTTCCTCATCTATAATTGCTATAATAGCTTATATATTTGAAAATATATATTTTCAAGCTAAAATTGGAATTTTGGAATTATTAACATTAAGTGTATTAACAAATTTTTTAAGTTTTTTTATTCTTACTTTTCCTTTAATCTTTTTATTATTTTATCATTATAAAAAAGGAAAAAGTTTAGAATTCATAGGAGCTCCTTATGTAGCAGCAGTTTCAGATGCTATTACACCTTTTGTACTTTTTGTTTCATTTAATTTAATTTTTATAACATTGTTTCAAATATTGTTTCTGTTTATAATTTTTATAATTTTGTTTATTATTATCTTAAGAAAATTTTTAGAAAAAGAATATGTAAAAGAAAACCTTTCAGTAATTTCGATAACAACATGGCTTAGTGGTTTAGGAGGAATTTTTTATGCCAGAGTAATAAGTTTTCCTGAAATACAAAATATTTTAATTGCAGCTCCTGCTTTTAATGCTTTATTAGGAGGAATTGGGGGAATCTTAGCATCAAGACTGTCAATTTCATTTCACTTAGGCTCATCATCTAAGCTTTTAACAAATATTTCTTATATAAAAAGCTCATATTTTGTTTTCTTTTTAGGTTTAATTTTTAGTTCTATTTTTGCAGGAATCAATGGATTAATTATAATTTTAATAGCTTCTTTATTTTCAATTTTCTTTATAACGTTAATTACTTATTATGTATCATTAACTTCATTTAAAAGAGGTCTTGATCCAGATAATGTAACTTTACCTATTGTAACTACCTCAGGAGATTTGCTAGGACCTGCAACTGTTATAATTGTTTTCTTATTATTTTTTTAATTTTTTTAAGATTATTATTTTTAAATTAAGATTAAATAATTATATATTCTTTCAACAGAAACTTTTTAAATTATTTTGAATAATTTTTTTTATGGATTTTGAAAAATACTGTAGAGACGAATACATTGACTATAAGGTTTATTCTTATTTGGCAAAATTAGAGAAAAATGACGAAAGAAGAGGGATTTTGGAAAATTTTGGAAAAATGGAACATGAGCATTATATTTTTTGGAAAAGTTTAATGAATAAAGAAATGAAAGATAGTTCATTGGATAACATAAGGATCAAATTATTTATACTATTTAAATACATCTTCGGTTTAATTTTCACGATAAAGCTTATGGAGAAAAATGAAAAAAGAGTGATAGAAGAATATAAAAAATTATTAAATAGGTTAGAAGGAGAATCAAAGCAAAAACTGGAATTAATAATAAAAGATGAAATAGAACATGAAAACTTTTGGATGAATCAGATGAAAGATGATACAACAAGATATTTGGGTTTTATTATTTTAGGTTTAGCAGATGCAATAATAGAAATAACAGGAGTACATGCAGGATTTCTAGGTGTTACAGCTTCAACTATTATAGCAGGTATAGCAGGATTGGTTGTTGGAATATCAGCATCACTAGCCATGGCTTCAGCAGCTTATTTGCAAGCAAAACAATCTGAAGGATCAAATCCAAGAATATCTGCAATATATACTGGAGTGTTTTATATTTTAGCAGCAGTTGCTTTAGCAACTCCTTACTTTATGACACATGATATGCTAGTTGCATTCCTTTCTTCACTTATCATAGCAGTAATGTTGATAGGATTTTTCAATTTTTATTCTTCAGTAATTTTTGAAAGAAAATTTGCCAAAGAATTTTTAACAAGTACGACTATAATATTAGTTACAGCATCAATTTCCTTTATAGTAGGAGAATTCTTGGGAAACATTTTTGGTATTCCACAATATTTTAAGTGAGTTAGATCTTAAAGAGCGAGGCTTTCATTTTATTTGCAACTTCTCCACATCTGTGAGATGTTTTGGAAGTCCTTCAAATCTTTTTTAATATCCACCTTCTAATACTTCAAGATAAACCTTATTTTCAATTATTTTAAAGCTTTTCAAACGAGTACAAGTAAATTTTTAAACCTTTTATTTTTCTAATTCTTCTCATGAATGGCGGTTTTTACGTTTATAAAAATTATTTTGTTAAGAAGGTGGAGGAGGCGCAACTATACTTGGTCGTGTCGAAGATTCTTTAGGTTTCCATGTTAGTGCTAAAAGTCCTCCTACAAGCCCTAGTATAAAACCTATTATGAAACCTCCATATGCTCCTGAGAATAAAGAAAGTATCGAATACGCCGAAACTATTACTCCTCCAATTCTTACTTTTCTCATTTCATCGGCATAAATAAATAATGCTCCTACTATCACAAGTATTCCATATATATAGGCTAATATCCCACGTAATATAAATGAGTTTCCTAAAGATTCCGATTCTGGTATAAGGGGGATCGTCATTGTCACTACCAATTCTTCATCTAGTTTAATAGGCATTGTTATCTTTTCTTTTTCTTTTAATTCTATACCTTTGATAATCATAGCTGTGACTGAAGTGATTGCTGAGAATAAAATCAATATCCCTCCTATCAAAGATATTACAAATGCTGCTATAGGTTTTTCTTTCGGCATTCAACTATAATTAATAATTCCAAACTTGTTTATAAAATCTATTGTGGCTTCAATTATTTAATATCTTCATTGTTAAATCAAAGAAATTATTTTAAAAAATTTTACTTTTAAATTGTTTGAAAAAAATAATTCATTCTTTAAGCAATTTTATTAAGGATTTTAAATAAAATAATAATACAAGCTTATGATAAGATCTTTGTTCGATGAAATTAAAAGAGCTAAAAAAGCTTTAATAATCGGAATAGGCGGAGCTGGCGATATTTTAGGCACCATACCTACAATGGTTTTTCTTAATAAAATGGGTTTAGAAACAATTATAGGTTCGATAATTTGGGAAAGAATAATTGTTGATCCAAAACCTGGACCAAGGTCTATTGAAGAACTTGAAAATGTTGAAATAATTTCCAGTAGCGTTTGTTTAGCAGATAAAAATGTTAAAATGAAGCACGGCCCTGTTCCACAAGCTGCTTACGTTTCAAAGATATTATCCCAAAAAGTTGTATTAATAGACATGACCAAAAATCCTTTAGAAACAGCAAAAGGAATTAAAGAAGCAATGGAAAAGCTGAACATAGATTTATTATTCGGTATAGATGTTGGAGGTGATGTTTTAGCTACAGGCTATGAGAAAGACCTTAGATCTCCTTTAGCAGATTCCTTCATGCTTTCAGCTTTCTCAAAAATAGAAAACTCAATTCTAGGAATCTTCGGAATAGCCTGCGACGGAGAACTTAGAAGAGAGGAAGTAGAGGAAAGAATATCGGAAGTTGCAAAAATTGGAGGTTATATTGGAGCTATAGGTATGTTTAAAGAAGCTTTAGAAATAATGGAAAAGTTGAGTGAAGGAATGTATAGCGAAGCTAGCAAATTGCCTATCGAAGCTTCCAAAGGATATAGAGGAATAGTTAAAATAAGAGAAGGAACAAGAGAGGCTAATGTTACAATAGAGGCTACGATAACATATTATTTAGATCTAATTAAGGCATATGAGATTTCTCCTTTAGCTAAATCTGTAGTAAATGCTAAAAGCTTAGATGAAGCAAATGAAATTCTTCATAAAAATTTCAACTTATTTACAGAGTTAGATTTTGAAAGAGAAGCTTATAAAAGGAAGACAACTTCATATAGGGATATCTATAAAATTTAAATTTTAAGATAATTTTAAATTTATAAAAAAATTAAGAATTATATGATTACAACAAGATTTGCTGGATTTTTGCTATTTCTAGGAATACTACAGTTTATTTTATTAATGAAAATAAGCGAATTCATTTATCCAAATTATAGTGTGGCTAAAAATTTTATAAGTGACCTTGGTTCATTCAAAGCAAATACATTTATTATATTCAATAGCTCCGTAATTATTTTGGGAATATTAGCTACAGTTGTAGGTTATATTCTTTATTTAAATACCAAGAAAATATTTTCAATTGTTTTGATAATAGCAGGAATAGGAGGAATAGGCGTGGGTGCTTTTCCTGAAGAAATGGGAATTTTGCATAGTTTATTTTCACTCATAGCCTTCCTTTTTGGAAGTATAGCAGCTATATTAGGTTTTACAATCACAAAATCCTACTTAAAAATATTTTCACCAATCCTAGGATTAACTTCATTGATTTCTTTAATTTTGTTTATTTTAAGAATAGATCTAGGTTTAGGTATCGGAGGAATTGAAAGGATGATTGTTTATCCCTTTTTGCTTTGGGGTTTGGCTTTCTCAGGATATTTAATGAAAGAATGAAAAAACCCTACTTAATAATTTTTTCTACGATGACAATAGATGGAAGAATAGCTAGCAAAACATGGTTCTCCCAGTTAAGTTGTCCAAAAGACCTGGAAAGATTACATAAATTAAGAGCTGAGACAGGAGCAGTAATGGTAGGAGCTGAAACGGTAATAAAAGACGATCCTTCACTGAGATTAAAATATGTAAAAGGAGAAGATCCGTATAAAATCATTATAGATGGCTCATTTAGAGTACCAATCAATGCAAGAGTTTTTACCATAAATCCAGAAAAAGCAATATTGTTTACTTCAAAATTCGCAGATGAAGAAAAAATTAAACTTCTGAAAGAAAAAGGTGTTAAAGTATTCCAGCTCGAAGATAAAGTCTTCAACTTAATCTTAGTAATGGAAAAACTGTATGATTTAGGAATAAAGAAAGTGATGGTTGAGGGAGGGGGAATACTTAATTGGAATTTGTTGGTTTCTAAAGTCGTTGATGAATTAAGAGTAACAATTTCACCCTATGTTTTTGGTAAGGGAAGGAGCATATTTGATGGAGAAGGATTTAGCGATACTACGGAGAGCCCAAAGTTTGAATTAACGAAATTTGAAATATGTGAATGCAAGAATGAAGTTCATTTAATTTTCAAAGTTAATTATTAGTTAGCTTCATTCCGTTAATATAAATATTAACTATGTGACTTACATCCATTCTTTTTATTAAAGTTAACAGTTTATTATAAGACTTTTCCAGCTCAATTTTATCATTATTGATGATTATGAAGTCTGCTGGAAACTTTTCTTTTATGACACCTCCTTTAAAATTGAACAACTTATATCCATTCAATGTTGCCCACCTAAAAAGTTCTTTGCTATAATCATTTCTATCATATTTTCTCAAATAAAGAATTAGCATTTCTAATTCTTTCCAAACATATGGAGAAACCCAGGCTAAATTATCAGTTCCTATTGCAACATTTACTTCTTCTTTTAAGAAACTTATTACATCAGGAAATCCTACATTAAACCAAAGATTTGAACGCGGACATAATACTGCAAATTTGTTTAAATTTTTAATTTCTCTAATTTCTTCAATAGTTAAATACGTACAATGAACAAAAGCTATAGGATCCAGATATTCTAACGCCAACCAAAAATCTTTGTTATCATGATTTATCTTTGTTTCGCTCACATGTATATGAATAGGCTTATCTTTAAATTTTTCTTTAATAAGAATCATCTCATTTTTATCGTAGGTAAAAGAATCAGGTATTCCAAGACCATCGCAAACATTATATAACTTAACAAGTTCTTCTTCAATATTAATTTTAGAAGGTCTTCCCAGTATTATGTAATTTTGTAAAAATTTCTCTGTAGCTTCGCTAACTCCTTTATATCCTCCTTCAACGAAATCAGCAACAATGGAATGCCCAAAGCTTAAAATATTTTTTATCCATTTTATTCTAGAAACCTTCAGTATTTTTTTATCTATTTTTTCCAGCATTATATGCTTTAAACCACTAGGAGGCTTAACCAGTTCTTCTAGGGTTAAGTTGTAGCCTAGATCAGGAAAATATGCATCGCCTGAATGAATATGAGCATTAACTAAAGGAGGAATTAAAATTAATGAAGGGAAGCTTCCTTGCTTACCATGCTCAATTCTACTAATTATTCCATTCTTAACTTCAATCGATACGTTCTCGTAGAATTGAAAGTCTTCTAATAAAGCAAATCTAACCTTTAATTCAAACTCTTTTTCTAAATCTAAATCTTTCATCTTTAATTAACCTAAAGTAAGAGCCAAATTTTTCTTCGCTCCATTCAATTTTCTCTAGTGGAATATCACTTACCTCATTTATATCTTTAAAGACTCTGATTATAGAATATGTTGTGGTTCGTTGCGCAGGTATTCTTTTAGCATCAAAAATTAATCTTCTTATTTCTTTAGGAGACATATACTGACCAAACTTTGCTCCTGCAGTAGAAGAAATGCTTTCGTTTATTAATGTTCCTCCAAAATCATTGGCACCACAACTTAATAAAAACTGAGCCAATTTAGGCCCTTCCTTTACCCAAGAAACTTGAAGATTTTTTATGTAATTATTCAATACCAATCTTGAAGTGGCATATAAAGCTATTATTTCTTCTCCCGTAGGACCTGCTTTAATATTATTAACCAATTTATACTTATACATTGGAGCTTCCTCATATACGAAGCTTAGTGGAACAAATTCAGTAAATCCTTTTGTTTCTTTTTGTATTTCCCTAAGAATTAACAAATGTTTAGCTCTATGGATTTCGTTTTCAACATGACCATACATAATAGTAGAAGTAGAAGGAATTCCTAATTTATGCGCTGTCTTTATTATTGTAACCCATTCATTTGTGGATATTCTTCCTGGAGATATTAACTTTCTTATTTCATCATCTAATATTTCAGCAGCTGTACCAGGAATTGTATCTAAACCTGCTTCTTTCAGAATTTTTAGAAATTCATCATAACCCAATTTAGATAAATGAGCTCCATACCATATTTCAACAGGAGAGAGAGCGTGTATGTGTATATTCGGTACTTCTTTTTTTATTTCTCTTATAAGTTTAGGATAAAATTCCCAGTCTAATTTCGGTGGCAAACCTCCTTGAATACAAACTTCTGTTGCACCTAAATGATAAGCTTCCTTAGCTCTTCTAACAACTTCTTCTATAGGCAAAAAATAAGTTTCTTCACTTCTAAAATCTCTACTGAAAGCACAAAAACCACAATTCATAATACAAACATTTGTAAAGTTAATATTTCTGTTAACAACATATGTAACGATATCACCAATAGTTTCCTTTCTTAAATAATCTGCAGCTAAACAAATTAAATACAAATCAATTCCTCTACACTTTAAGAGTCTTTCTACTTCATCAAGATAAAGATCTTTGTTTGATAAAGCTCTTTCTACTATAGCTACAACCTCAGGATCAGCAATCTTTTCTATATTTTCGAATTTCATATTATTTTTTCATTAACGTATCCATCTTTATCAACAAGTTTTAATGAAACTTCTCTTACTTTTTGAGATAAGAAACCTTCTTTATTTAAATATTCAGGATAAACAGGTAATCTCTGTTTTAAAACAAAACCTTCCTTAGCTAGTCTTTTTCTTAAAATTTCTATATGAGGCCAAGGTTTTTCAGGATTAACATAATCTATTGTTAAAGGAGATATTCCGCCTAAATCATTTATTCCTGCTCTAACAAGCTTTTCAACCTCGTTATATAAATTAGGAGGAGCTTGGAGATTCATTTCTCCTAAAATTATCCTCGAAATTGCTAATAGTTTTAAAAAGTATTCCTCTGAAGGAGGAGGATGATTTTCCATCCTTATTCCCTTCTTTGGCATAAAGGGCTGAATTATTACTTCTTGTATATGTCCATATTCTTCATGTAACTTTTTAATTAAAAAGATTGAGTAAATAGCCTCTTCGACTGTTTCACCTATACCTACAAGTATTCCTGTGGTAAAAGGTATTTTTAGTTTTCCAGCTTCTTCTATCATTTTAATTCTTAGCTTAGGATTCTTGCTGGGGGCTAGCTCATGAGGCATACCTTTTTCCATTAGCCTTTCACTTGCATTTTCAAGCATAAGACCCATGCTTGGATTACTTTCCTTCAATTTAGCCATTTCATACCTACTAAGAATTCCAGCATTTGTATGAGGTAATATTCCCAAATTTAGCAAAATTTCTGAAATGTAAAAAAGCCATTCTGAAGTACTCTTGAATCCTTTACTATTTAAAAAAGTCAATGCTTCTTTATATCTACCTTCAGGCCTCTCGCCTGTCATTAAAAGAGCTTCGGTGCATCCAAGTTCTATACCTCTTTTAGCAACGTTAATTATTTCATCAATTTCTAAATATCTTCCTCCTTCATTTGGCTCCTTTCTATAAAAACAATAATAACATATATCTCGACATAAATTTGTTACTGGTATGAAAACCTTTCTTGAATAAGATATAATATTTCCTTTATAGTGATCTCTGATCATAGAAGCAATTTCAAAAATTTTTTCATGATCCATTTGATTATAAATTAGCAAAGCTTCTTTTGGAGTAATACTTTTCGATAGTAATAAAGCTTCTTTTAAATTCATTTATGAAATTATTAAATTATAACAAATTTATTATTTTCCTTTCTAAAAACATCTTCATTTTAGATTTTGCCGAGTTTCCTAACACCATTTCAGAAAGTTCACTTATAGTTTCCTTCAAATTTTGCAAACGATACTTTGCAAGCCATTTCCGCATTACAATTATAGAATTTATATCATTGTATGATATCATTTTCGATATTTCCAATATTTTTTCTTTGATTTTTTCTCTTTCTACGATATAATCTACCAATCCTATTCTTTGTGCTACTTGAGCATCGATTACTTCTCCTGTAAAAATTAACCTAGTTATTCTTCTTCCCAAAACAAAGTAACCTATTGCTAAAGCTACTGGTGGAATTAAGGAAAGCCTAGCTTCTGGAATTGAAAATTTAGCCTCTGTAACAGAAATTACGATATCAGCTAACAATAAAATTTCACAACCTCCTCCATAAGCTAAACCATTTACTGCAGCGATAACTACTTTATTTAAAATAATTAAATTTAATGCAGCTTCATACAAACTATTAAATAACTCAATTGCTTCTTTTTTATCTTTCAAATTATACATTGCTTGAATATCATCGCCTTCTGAAAATGCACGCCCTGTACCAGTTATTACCAGTATTTTATCCTCATTTTTATTCGAAATTTTCAAAGCTTCAGAAATCTCATTCCAACCTTCTTTATCTAATGCGTTTAGCTTCTCAGGTCTATTTAAAATTATACATGATATTCCTTCTTCACTTTTAAACAATATTCTTGAAAAATTGTTCATAAATAAAATTGCATTTTATAATAATTAATTTTATTATTTTAATAACAGGCCACCCCTGCTTTAAAAAGCAAGGTTTTCATTCTTGTAAGATTTAAGTTTATTAAAAACTTAAATATTCTTAATATATGCGAAAAATATTTAGTTTGATAATCATTCTGCTCATACTTTTATCATTATTTAAATTAAACATGCCAATAAAGGCTCAGAGCGATAATTTCTTATTATTTCAAAGATTTTACAGCGAAGAAGAAGCAATAAATAGCATAAAAATAGGTGGAGATAACGGCGGTGCAGATTTGTTGCTTAATCCCATAAGCAGTTTTGTAAATGACACAAACATTGGTTATTATGAAGCTAAAAAAGGAAGAATATATACTATTTTATTAAACCCTGTTCCAAAAAGCGTAAGCGGAAAATTTAATCCTTTTGAATATAAAGAAATAAGATATGCAGTTAATTTCATAGCTGAAAGACAATGGTTTAAGAACGTTTTGTTAAAAGGATGTGCTAAGGAAACTTTCTCTCCTATAAATGAATACGATGCAGATTGGGTAAAAGTAGCAGATATAATAGAAGGGAAGAATTTTAAAGATAATATAACTTTAGCAGAAAATATAATAAATAAAACTTTAACCAATTTAAATATTAAAAAAATAAATGGATATTGGTATTATAATAATGAAACAATAAAAATTAAAACAATATTTATAAATAATGATCCAATAAGATATAATTATACTTTACATATTTCTAATATTCTTAAAAATTTAGGATTTGAAGTTGAAAATATTAATTTAACTTCAAATGAAGCTAGAAATTTAGTTTATAACAGCGACCCAAAAGATTTAAAATGGAATTTATATGTTGAAGAATGGAATATATATGAAAATTTAAGATATTCAGAATTTAAAGTAGCACAGTTTTATGCAAGTTGGTATGGTTTTATGCCAGGTTGGAATATACAGAAGTTCTGGAACTATTTGAATTCTACAATAGATGATTTATCAGCTAAACTCTTAATAGGAGATTATTTAGATGAGAAAGAAAGAGATAAGATTTTAAGAAAAATAATTCAAATGGGAATTGAAGAAGCTGTAAGAATATTCATTGCACAGAGAAGCGAAATTTACGTTTATAATAAAAATAGAGTTGAAGGTATAATAAATGACCATACAACAGGATTTGCAAATAAGATTAATTTCCTTAGCATTAAACCAAAAATAAATAAAGATAAGCCTTTGGTAATAGCTTATTTGCAGAAAATAGATGATTCATGGAATCCTGTTGGAGGTTTTTTAGATTTTTCAAACAACTTAATATTTAATTTGATTTCAGATTCTTCTTACTTAAGAAATCCATATAATTCAACATTAATTCCTTGGAGAATAAAAGCTGAAGTCTTGAATTCTTCAAACAAACCAATGTTTAACGTAGATTCTGCTATATATTGGGATACGAAAGAGAAAAAGTGGAAATATGTTCAAAAAGATACTAAAGTAAGAAGCATAATAAAATTCGAAATAATTTATAGCAAATGGCAGGATGGAAGCGAAATGAATTTATACGATATTTTATATTGGTTTTATTTCCTTTGGGAGTGGAGCGATAAAGTAGATGAGCTAGATTACAAATACAGCAAATATATTGAGGCGTTTTTTAAACCTTTCATTAGTTTAATAAAAGGAATTAAAATTACCAATGAAACAACATTAATTGTTTATTCTAATTATTATCATTTTGATAAAAATGAATTATCTTACATTTTCCCTCCATGGACTAGTATACCATGGCAAATTTTATTAGCTACAGAAGAGCTTTTTATTGAAGGGAAAACTTCATGGTATAAAGAAGAAGCTAAAGAGTTAGGAATAAATTGGCTAGATTTATTGAATTCTACGCAAAGTAATTGGATTAGCATAATATTATCTAATTTTAAAAATAGAAGTTATGTTCCAGAAGCATTATACGAAGGAGTAATAACACCAATATCTTTGGAAGAAGTAAATAAAAGATACAGTAATACAATTATTTTTATAAAAGATTATAAACATGCCTTAATTTCTAATGGTCCTTTCAAATTAGAAAAAGAAAATAGCATATTAAAATTATCATTAAATAAAGAATATATAGTTCCAATAAAGGATTTAAATAAAATTATAAAAGATGTAAAAATAAATATTAAAGATGTTAAATTATCTAAAGCTTTAATAAAAGGAGATAAACAAGAAATTTTAATAAATATTACAACAAATTCAGAAAATTTAAATGAAAATTATTTTAAATTATTTTACATCATTCAACATGTTAGTGGAAAAATAGCTTTTGTTTCTTATGCTAATTTTACTAATGGTATATTTAAAATTGAATTTGCTACAACAAACATGGAGGCTGGATTATGGTATGTTAAGTTATATTGTTACACTATATTTTCTTCAATACCTTCTATTAAATCTGAATATTTTGTTATAATTGGGTTAACTATGAATAATACCATTACTAATATCACCACAACTCAAACTCAACCAACCATAACTGGTATAGAAACAATATCATCGCCTATAACTACAATAGGCGAAACTACAATAACTACAACACCATATGAAAGACCAACAATAGATTATCCTACTATAATTATAATAATACTTTTAATAGTAATTGGCATTACAGCATTTTTAATTTTTAGAAAAAAATTATTTTTGATTTTTTAGCCTATTTTATACTAATTTTTTATAATCTAATACCTGCAAATGTCTGAAGTAACAAAGCTGTTAGGAAGAAGCCGTACCAAATAATTCCTACAATTAGAATGAAATTAGTTATTGGATGAGGTCTAAGTTCTTTAGGTAAAAATTTGTAATCAACAATTACTTGTAATATGTAACCTATCAATAAAGCAAAGAGACCTAGATTAGCACCTAAAGCTATTAGCACGAAAGGTTGGGCTACGCCAAAGCCTATTGAGACTATCATAAGTATTACAGCAATTATAAATTCAAGATAAAGAACTGTATAATATAGTCTTCTTGGATCTTCTTTAGCAAATGATCTAGCCTTCTTGCTAGAAATCCAGAAGCAATCGGTTATTACTCGACTTGTAGAGTCCATAAGACCGAATTGGGTACCAAGTAATATCCAGAAACCACCAAATAATATTATAAACCATGCTGCTGCACCAAGCACATCAGCCAAAGCTGCAGCTTGGGCTGAGGCAACAGCAAAACCAGTAAGCTTTAAGCCTTTGGGAGCAAGTAATCCATATGCCAAAACACTTGTCATTATTACAGTTATGAATGTTAGAAGTGCCATTATTATCCATGAATCTATTTTGGCTACCTTCTCCCATTCTTTCCAGCGTTTTAAATTTTCCTCGTTTAACCTAAAGGGAATTTCTTCGGTAGAGATCTTTACTTTTCTTCCTCCAATCACAGCTGATATGTAACCTACTTTTGATCCCATACCCCATCCTTTGTCTCTAGCATAGCTTGAAAGCATCAAATTGAAAGCAAATCCTGCTGGAATATAAGCAATTGCAGCAGCAAGAGCGAACCAATCAGCATTTTTGCCCAATGGCGATTCAGGTATAACTAGACCCTTGGCTATATCGCCCCAAGCCCAAGCTGGAGCACCTGCTATTACTCCAACAGCAACAAAAACTATAACCAATATTACAACGGGCCAACTTATAAGTTCCAATGTTTTTTGTATCTTAGAACCTACATGTAATATAAATAAAGAAATAATCAAAAGAATAATGCCCCACATTAAAACAAGATTAGCATCACCAGCTCCAGGAAGTCTACCTAATTGCAAAGCAGCGATGGCAGTAGCTGAGGCAGCAGCCCAACCTGGCCAAATAACTGGAATGAAAACCATCAAAGCCCAAGCCCATGCCCACACTACTGGCTTTCCTAGCTTCATATAAGCATGCTGAATTGGTTGACCGCAGTAGATGGTATATTTCATTGACTGCGCACCAAGAACAGCTTGTACTATGCAACCTATTGCTGCCATCCACATTATACCAGCACCAAATGCTAGTATAGCTGCTGGGAATAAAATCCATTCGCCAGCTCCTATAGACAGAGATGCTAAAATTATACCCGGACCTATAGCCTTAAAGCGTTCTGAGAATGTTCTTGGTGGTGGAGGCAGATCAAAAATATCGGAAGATTTTTCTGAAGCCATTTTTAATATAATAATTGTATTCTTATATATAAATTTTTCTATAAAAGTATGCCTTAATATACTTTTTTAGATTATCTGAATTCATGTTCAAAATTATTAAAGTTAGATTTCTGATTAATTGTATTCTAGTAATCATTCGAGTTTCTTATCCTATTTGATAACCGATTAGATAATTCTGAACTTAACTTGAAAATACTCAAATAGAAAATCTGAATATAAATGGAATATTTAATTAAATTATATAATGTTCTAATTAGATATTGATTAAGACATAAAATAAATAGTTTTCCAAATAGTATATCAGCCTATCAAAACAATAATTTAATAAAAAAGATCTTAGAAAGTGTTTATAGGTAATATGAGAAATGTTGATTCATTTTCAAATGCAAATATCTTATTGAATGAGGCAGATGAGTTATTGGAAAAAGGAGACGTGGTTCAAGCATCTGAAAAATATTATAAAGCAGCTGAAGAAGCAATAAAATTATTAGTAAAAACGTTGAACTTAACAAACATATTGGAGAAAGTAGCTAAACAGAAAGTTTGGGACTCTAGATTATTATTTGATGCAGCAAGAATGATTTCTCAAGAAATTTATAATATATGGAAGAATGCATGGTATCTTCACGTTTATGGATTTCATGAAATGAAACTCAGCGATAAAGAAGTAAAACTAATTTCTAGTAATATTCACAGAATTGAAGATATATTAAATACTTATGTACCTTAAAGTTTTATCATTAACAGAAATTCTTTCTAATACTATATAAAGTTAGAGAGTTGCTAGATTTTAGTAAAATTAACCGTGATACTTTCCAATAATATAAAAAAAATATTAGTTGATATATCAAAAATTAAAAAATTGAAATATTAAACTTTTAAAAATTTATTTTCCTTTAAATTTAGGCTTTCTTTTTTCTAAAAAGGCTGAAACTCCTTCTATAAAGTCCTCGGTGCTAAAAAGCAAGCCAAATAACGAAGATTCTAAAGCTAAACCTGACCAAAGATTTGATTCTAAGCCAAATTTAACTGCATATTTCGCAGCTAACAATGAAAGAGGAGGTTTTTCTGAAAGTTTTAAAGCAAATCTTCTTGCTTCATTTAACAATTCATCATGAGGAACTACTTTGTTAACCAATCTTAGATTTAAAGCTTCTTTTGCAGGTATCCTTTCTCCTGTATATATCATTTCCTTAGCTTTTCCTTCACCTATTAGTCTTGGGAGTCTTTGGGTTCCGCCAGCTCCAGGAATTAAACCTAGATTAATTTCAGGTTGTCCCAATTCTGCTAATTCAGAAGCTATTCTAAAATCGCAAGCCATTGAAAGCTCCAATCCTCCTCCTACAGTATAACCATTTAAAGCTGCTATAACAGGTTTTGTGTATAGCTCAATTTTATTAAACAGTTCTTGAAATCTTCTAACATAAACGGCTCCTAAAAAAGGAGTAACTCCTTGAAAAGCTGTAATATCTGCACCTGCACAAAAAGCTCTTCCTGTTCCTGTTATTATTAAAACACGTATTTTATCATTTAGTTCCAATTCATCAAGTACTTGAGATAATTCCTTTATCATTTCCATATTTAAAGCATTAAGCCTTTCTGGTCTATTTAAATAAATCCAAGCTATAGGTTCTTCAATTCTTAATATTATTGTAGAAAGCTTTCTTTCTTCAACCTTTCCATATTCATAAAATCCTTTACCGCTTCTAACACCAATTCTTCCTTCATTTACCATTTGAATTAATAAAGGATCTGGTGAATATTCTTCCCATCCTTTTTCTCTTTTAACTTCTTCAAGAACTTTTACTACATTGTCAATTCCAAATTCATCAGTATATTCAAATATTCCTTTGGGATATCCCAAACCTAATTTACATGCCTTATCTATATCTTCCTTGCTTGCTATTCCTTCTCTTAGCATCCAAGAAGCTTCATTTATAGCTAAAGCTATTATATATAAAGGATTTAATTTTTCTGATTTTTCCTTAGGTAGCTCAGGCTTCACAAATTTTCCAGGAGCAGGATAAACATAGAAACCTTTACCTGTTTTAACACCGTATTCTCCAGCTTTAAATTTTTCTATAAAAAGATTACAACCATGAACCTTAAAACCTCTTTCTATTAAAACTTGAAGAACATAATAGAATATATCTATACCACTATAATCAGCTAATTCAAAAATTCCCATCGGAAATCCTAACTTATATCTAGCTGTAGAGTCAACTTCTATGATATCAGCTTTTCCATCCAATACAATATTGCAAGCTGAATTGAAGACCCTTGCAAGAATTCTATTAACAATAAAACCTGGGATATCTTTATTTACAATAACTGTTTGCTTTCCAAATTTTTTAGCTAAATCGTTTGTAACATGGACTGTAAAATCGCTTGTATCTTTACCTCTTATTATTTCAACTAAAGGCATTAAAACAGGAGGATTAAAGAAATGCATACCTATAACTTTATCTGGTCTTTTAGTAGCAGCAGCAATTTCTGTTATAGGTAAACTACTTGTATTCGTAGCCAATATTGTATGAGAAGGAGCATGCTGATCCATCAATGAAAATACTCTTTTCTTTTCATCTAACTTTTCTATTATAGCTTCGATTATAAAGTCTGCATCTTTAACAGCTTCAATAAGATTTGTTGCTAAAGAAATTCTTGAAAGAATAGTTTCAACATTTTCTTTTATTTGACCTTTTTCATGAAGCTTACTTAAGCTCCATTGTATTTTACTAAGAGCATTTTTTAATATTTCATCAGAAATATCTACTACAGCAACCTTGTAGCCAGCAATTGCTGCTAATTCAGCTATTCCATGACCCATCGTTCCTGCTCCTATTACTGTAATCTTTTTTATTTCAAAGCTCATATTATATCAATAGTTGCACCAAATATATTCCTAATCAACATTCTTACAAGCGTTATCCTTTGAATTTCATTTGTTCCTTCATATATTGTTGTTATTAATGAATCTCTAAGATATCTTTCTATTCCTGTTTCCTTATCTACACCATATCCTCCATGGATCTTTATAGCTAAAGAAGAAGCTTTTTCTGCTATTTCTGTAACATACATTTTAGCCATTGAAGCTGCCAATAAATATTCAGGAGAATTTTTATCTGCAAGTGTTGCAGCCCAATATGTTAATAATCTACATGCTTCCAATTCAGTAAGCATATCAGCTATTTTAAAAGCTATTCCTTCAAAGGAAATTATAGGTCTTTCAAAGGCATATCTTTGAAGAGCATAATTTAAAGATTTTTCAAAAACTCCTTGAATGATTCCTAATGCTTGTGCTGCTATACCTAATCTTCCATGATCATAAGTTGTAACTGCTATTTTAAATCCTTCACCTTCCTTTCCTAAAGGATTCTCTTCAGGAACTTTAACATTATCAAGAATAATTTCATAAGGCTGTTCCCCCCTTAATCCTATTACATTTATTTTTGAACCAATTTTAAAACCTGGATAATCTCTTTCAACTATAAAAAATGATAAACCTTTCCATCTTTCTCTTTTACTTGGAGGTGGCGAAGTTCTTGCAGAAACAACAAAATATTGAGCTTTTTCTGCTCCAGTTATAAAAATTTTTCTACCGTTCAAAACCCAATAATTTCCTTCTTTTTTTGCATTGGTTTGAATTCCAGCCACATCACTTCCAGCACCAGGTTCAGTATTTGCATGGGCAGCGAAAACTTCTCCTTTTGCTACAGGAGGTATATATTTCTTTTTTTGTTCTTCATTTCCAAACAATAAGACTGGTGTGGTAAATAAATGATTTACGCCAAAAACTATAGCAAAAGCTGGACATACACGGGAAATTTCTTCAATTAATATTACCAATTCCAATGCACCTCCTCCTTGTCCTCCATATTCAGTTGGTATTCCTATACCTGGAAAGCCTAATTCTTTAGCCCTTTCTATAAGTTCTTCTGGAAATTCATTTTTTTCTTCAATTTCCTTTATTCTCGGTTCAAGTTCTTTTTCTACAAATTCTCTAACAGTTTTTCTGAAGACTTCATGTTCCTCTTTTAATATTACATTAAAATCTAGAATGCTTTTAAAGGGAAACATAAATACTATTACTTATACAAATTAAAAAATTTTAATTTCTTTTTTTATTTTAAAAATATGAGAATTGGTTTAATTTTATTTTTAATTTTAAATTTGATAGGAATCTTTCTCACTTTATATTTAACTGATCTAACTTTGAAAGCTAAAAGTGCTTGTCCATTGGATTCATTTATTTCATGTGAAAAAATATTAAATAGCGAGTATTCTTATTTCTTAGGTATACCTTTGGCTTTATATGGTACTTTTGGCTTCATAGGTTTAACTATTCTTTATTTTTATAAAAGGTTCGCATATTTGATCTGGGGACTATTAGTAATTGGAGTAATAGCATTTTTGCAATTTTTACAAATTTTTATATTAGAAGCATATTGCATTTATTGTGCTTTCTCACATGCAATATTTATTTCTTCTTTTATTCTAGGTTATAAAATAAAAACTTAAAATTGAAATAATATTTATGAAATTTACCTGGATTATCAATGATAAATTAGCTGCTAGCAATATAATAAGAAATGAAAAAGAAATAAGGGAATTGAAAGAAAAAGGTATTACTAATGTTGTTTGTTTAGTTGAGGAACATGAAATACCCTTTAGAAATGTTAAAGAATACGAGGAAATTTTAAGCAAGTATGGAATTGAATTGAAGCATTTTCCTATCAAAGATTTTTATGCTCCAAGCCTTGAATATCTCATAAAGATAATTAAATACATTGATGAAAAGATAAAAGAAAATAAAAAAGTCCTTGTACATTGTTACGGTGGCTTAGGAAGAACTGGTACAATAGTAGCATCCTTTTTAGTGTACTATAAAAAAATTAGTGCTGAAGAAGCTATAAATTATGTAAGAAAAATTAGACCCGGAAGCGTAGAAAGCTATTATCAAGAAGAAATTGTTAAAAGATTTGAAGAATATTTATTTAAAAAAGATTTTAACTTATAAAATAATTTAAACAATAATAAAGAAAGAAATATCAACAATAAAAATAATAATATATAAAAGTTTATTGTAAATTCCCAATCAACATATATTTTATATGGTTTATCAACTATAATATCTAATTTATTTGTATAAAGAATTTTATCATCATATTTTATTTTAGGACTTAATAAATGTAAAAAATCTAAAGGATCTAATATTCTTATGTTAGCCTTGGATCCTTTTTTATACCAGCCTTCTCCCAATACAATTCCATAGCTTTTGATAACTGTTATACTATATTCTATATCCCAAACAATTTTCAAATTATACGGTTTGTCTAAAATAATCGATATAGAGTTGGAAGTTGAGTTAAAATCTCCAGTCCATGCCAAAAATTTTGCCCTTTCACCTTCAGAAATGATAATATTCTCTGGAACAGTTAATGTTAATTTAACACCAGCATCATGCCATTCTTGATATTCAACAGGATATTCTGAGACGATATTTATTCTAAATTGTTTTTTAAAATTAATTATCAATATTCCACTTTCATTCAAATTTAATTTTATTACATTCAAGTTTGTTGCATATATTCCTTCAGTTGATAAATACAAATACCTTGTATTATTGATATAATAAGCTTCAGGTATATGAATTGTTATATTCAGATAATTCTTGAGATCAAGAATTAAAGGTAATGTATAATTCTTGCCATTTACCAATATACTTATACTTTCAGTAGTATTTGAAATGATTAATAAAGACTTGGAAATTCTTAGCTTCATTGCTAATTCGAAGGCTTTAGGTGAACCTAAGCCTGTTACAGGATCCCATCCTTTTTTAGCTTTATATAATCCATTAGTTCCTTCTGTTATATCATTAAAAACTTCATGATAGTTTTCTTTATAAAGTTTATATAAATATGGATTAAGGAAACCTAACGTTTTATTATTAATTTGAGAAATTATAGCATATAAAGCAGCCCATTGAGGAGCTGCTAAGCTAGTGCCATATCCAATTTTCCATTCTCCATTAAAATAAACATAATAGCCTGATTCTTCAGCTGAATTGTATGCAACATCAGGAAATCCTCTTTTACTTCCAATTTCTTCAGGTTGATAAGAAGGCCTATCAAAATAATAACTGTATCCTCCTCCTGAACCATAGGTTTCATTATCCAAATATCCTCCCCAAGCTATTTCTTTATTTCCTACAATCATTGTTCCGCCTACGCTAACAACATAGGGATCTGTAGCTGGATAAAAAGGAATAGGTTTGCTAATACCCTTTCTATTTGGATCTGAACTAGAGCCCCAGTCTCCTGAAGGAAAGAAAAAAGTAATTCCTTTTTTTACAGCTTCTTCAAATATTTTATTTGCTGCTTTTATTTCTGCTTTGCTAAGAATATCTTCAGGTATTAACCAGCTAATTGAAACAATTTTGCCTAAATCTTTTGAAACAATGTAATTGAAAAGTTCTAAAAACGATGAATATTTTGCATTTGGAATTACAGCTAGTATTATTTCAGCATCAGGAGCAATCGCAACAGCCCATTCTATATCTACAGTAGTTTCATCACCTATTTTATCGGTTTTTTCTAACACATAATGTACTTTTATTTCCTTTCTTTTTATATTAAATCTATCAAAGAATGTATTAATATCATTATAACTAAAAGTGTAAACTGAACCTATAACTATTTTTTGTCCTTTACCAGTGTAGCCTAAAGATAAAAGTTTATCGAATCCGTAAAATTTTCTTATTTCTTCTACGGTAAAAACTTTCGAAGATACTTTAGCATAGTATAATTGATTTATTGCTTTTGTAAAATTATTCAATCCAGAAATACAAATTATAAAATCTTTAAATTTATAATCAATTTTGGGAGCAGTAGAAAAATAATAAAAATTTTTATTATAATAATAAACATAAAATTTTATTTTAAACAAATTTTCTATTTTAATTTTTTCAGCTTCAAATGCTATTAATAATTTATTTTTATAAATGGTTATATTTTGAGGATTTATACTTTTGATCAAATTTATTAACTCATTAAATAATATTTCTGATTGAGTATCATTTTTATAGTTTAAGCTTATAACAATTCTTAAATTAATATTTTCTTTTAAATAATCAATATATATTGAATTTTTAGGAGGATGAATTACTGTATCTTTCATTTCAAATAATAAAGGAGGCGATAGTTCGTAATTTATTAAGCTAATAACATTAAAGATTAACAATAAAAATAAAAGGTACATAAAAAAATAAATTAGCAAGGAAATATAAGTTTGATGCAAGAGGAAAAAGTAGCTGCAGTAGGGATAATTTTAAAGAATAATTCGGTGCTATTGATAAAAAGAAAAGTAGATGAGAAGGATCCTTGGTCTGGAGATATAGCATTACCAGGAGGTAGAAAAGAAAAGAAAGATAAAGATTTATTTGATACAGTAAAAAGAGAATTAAAGGAAGAAGTAGGTTTAAATGTCGAAGAACTTAAATACTTAGGCGAGCTTCATCTTTTTACTCCAAGAAGTAAAAGAGTACCTAAAATAAGGGTTAAGCCTTTTGTTTTTCTAATGGAAAAAGAATTAAGCATTAAAAAAGGAGAAGAAATTGAAGAAGTTTTTTGGGCTAACTTCAATGAATTTGTGAAAAAAACTGTATTAATAAAGAAGATTAATAGGAGAAGAAAGGCTTTTATATGTAAGAATTATATTATTTGGGGCTTAACTTATAGAATCTTGAGTGAATTTATTACTCATTTTACCCATTTTTACAAAGAATAAATCTTTTATTAAAGAGTAAGAAAGCTTAGAGAGTTATACTCAAGTGATGCTTTACAAATATTTTTATGTTAAACTAAGATAAATCTTGCAATTTCTTTATTATTGTTGCATGCTTTTCTTCATCCATATCTATTGATTCTAAGAGCAAACTTACAACAGGATAATCTATATCAACTGTTTCTTTCAAAGATATTTCTTTTGCTTCTATTTCATTTCTAAGCATATCCATTACAAAATCCTTTGATAATTTCTCATATTCTATTTCGATTTTACCTTCCAATTTTGCTAAAACCATTGATAATATATCAGCATGCCTTATACTATCTGAGGCTATCATTCTTAACAACAATTTTAAAAATTCATCTTTAACTAAACTTGCCATATTTAAGCATTTTTGAGCTGCTTCTATTTCAAGATTTATTCTTTCCTTTAATATCGCTTTAATTCGTTCAGTTTTTAATTTAACTTTTTTAACTTCTTCAGCAACTCTCACTCCAGTCAAAGAAGAATAGACGTCATTAACAAGATTTATGAAATAAAACTCAGTAAGAGGAAGTTTTAATTCTCTTCTTTTTAAAATATCATTTATAAATCCATCAACTAACAATTTTGTATTCGAGTTATTCTTTAAATAAGCAATAACCTTATCATATTTTTTACCTCTTTTACCTTTAAGATATTGTGATATCGCAGAAGGGGTTATTCCTAGGACTTCAGAAATATCTTTATTTGAAAATTTATATTTTTTAAATTCCGTGGAAAGAAAAATTCGCAAAGATATTAATATTTCATCATATTTAAATTTCATAATTAAGCATTAATTTATCAAAAATTTATTTTATTTTATGTTAATCCTAAATACAGTTTTGCTAGTTCTTTATGACCAAGAAGATCTTTAGGATTCCCCTCAAAATTTATCCTTCCACTTACAAGTAAATAAGAATAATCAGAAATTTCCAAGGCTCTTCTTGCATTTTGTTCAACAAGAACAACGGTTATTCCTAATTCTCGTGAAAGAAAAGTTATCGTTTCAAGAATCTGTTTTGCGATTATAGGAGCCAAATTACCAGTAGGTTCGCCAAAAAGCATTAATTTAGGAGACCTAATTAGGCTCATTGCTATTGCTACCATTTGCCTTTCTCCTCCACTTAACGTTATAGCTTTTTGCGATAATTTTTTCTTCACAACTGGAAACATTTCTACAACTTCCTCAATTTTTTTCTCCCTTTCTTCTTTGCTTAAAGAATAAGAAGCCAATTTTAAATTTTCCTTAACTGTTAAGGAAGCAAAAACATTATCAGTTTGAGGCAAATAAGCTATTCCCATTTTAGCTCTTATATGCGGTTTAGTTTTTGTTATATCCTTATCTTCATAAATTATTCTTCCGCTAAAAACGGTTGTTAAACCAAAGATAGTTTTTAAAAGTGTAGATTTACCACTTCCATTTGGACCTACAATTGTAGTAATTTTTTTAGGCTCAATTTTTAAGTTAACATCAAATAATATTTGAAACTTACCATAACCTGCGTTTAAATTTTCAATTCTTATCATATTACTGTCCTAAATATCTTTCAATAACTTTTTGATCATTTAAAACTTCTTCAGGTTTTCCTTCTGATATTATTTTTCCGTTTGCAATTGCATAAGCATAATCTGCATATGGTAAAGCTAGATACAATCTATGTTCAATAACTAATAAAGTTATTTTCAATTCTTTTACCAAATTCTTTAAATAAGAAAATAGCTCATGGGCTAAAGCTGGATTTATTCCTGCAGCAGGTTCATCCATCATTATAAACTTAGCATTACACATTAAAACTCTTGCAATTTCTAAAAGCTTCAACTGTCCTCCACTTGATTTATATGAAGGATAATCTTCCTAAGAGAAGATTATTTAGGAATGACTTTATTAGCTATGGGAGAGACCCTTGTAATTTTCGGTTATACATATGAAAGATTTGTTGGAGCGACTCTTGGAATATTTGTTCCTTCATTTCTTGGATTCATACCATTGGAAAATAGACCTTATATAAGACTAGCTATTTATATTACGATGGAATTAGCTATTTATTTAATAGTAAGAAAATTTATAAATTCCCCATTAGGAAGAGTTCTAAGATCAATAAGAGATAATGAAAGTTTAGCAAGTTCATTAGGTAAGGATATTGTTAGTTATAGGAAAAAATTAATGATATACGCAGGAGCTATAGCAGGTTTAGCTGGTGGATTATTAATACTACAAGCAGGAGCTGTTATTGCTTCAAGCTATACCAGATATGCATATACATTTTTACCATGGATAATGATCATTGTTGGTGGAACGGCTAATAACTTAGGAGCAACCTTAGGTGCTATAGTTTTTGTGGTTTCTAACAGATTAATTGATACCTATAAAGCTGAGCTACAAGGATTTTTACCATTTAGTGTAGTTTGGCTTACTCCTATAATTTTGAGTATTATTTTAATTTTAATGTTAATGTTTAGACCACAAGGTTTGATTCCTGAAAAAGAAACAAAAACTTTAAGTGAAAAAGAAATTCTTGAAATATTAAATAAATATAAAAAGAAATGAAAACGGTTTCCAAAACTTTAAAGATTGAAACAAAGAAAAAAATTGAATTGATAGATATAACAAATGAAGTTGAAAATTTTGTGAGAGAATCAAACATAAAGAACGGATTTTGTTTAATCTTCGCTCCCCATGCTACCGCAGCTATAATAGCTAATGAAAACGAAAAAGGATTAATAAACGATATAATAAGGAAGATAAAAGAAGAATTTCCACAAGAATATAATTGGGAACATGATAGAATAGATGATAATGCCTATGCTCATATAGCTTCATCTTTTATAGGAGCTTCAAAAGTCTTTCCTATAATAGATGGCAGGTTAATAAGAGGTACTTGGCAAAATATATTTTTAGTTGAGCTTGATGGGCCTAGATTTATTAGAAACGTAATATTACAAATAATTGGTGAATAAAGATAATTTAAACGTTGAATACTTTCCTTATAATTTTAGAGAAACCCAGCTCGAAATGTTTAATTTTATTCAAAAAAACGTTCTTGACAATAATTTAATAATAAATGCTCCTACAGGATATGGAAAAACAATAATAATATTATCTTCAATTTTGCCTATTGCTAAGGAATTAGGCAAAAAAATTATATGGGCAACAAAAACTGGAGCAGAAACCGATAGGCCTATTGAGGAATTAAAAGTAATAGATAAACATTTAGTAAATAAACAATCTAAAGTCTTTGGAATTTCTATTAGGGGTAAAAAGGATATGTGTTTATTGAAAAGAATGTTAAGCGAAGATGTAGATTATGATGAAGTTAGTTTATTTTGCAAAACAAAAATAAAAAATAACCAATGTAGATATTATAGCAGATTGTTATATGAATATGTACCTTATCAAGAAGCTCCTTTATTATATTCTGAAGTTTTAAATTTTGCTGAGAAATATGAAATTTGTCCCTATTATTATCAGCTATCACAAATATATGATGCAGATGTTATAGCTGTAAATTATAACTATATTTTCAATGAGCAAATAAGCTGGACTTTAAGGAATAAGATTAACTTTAAAGATGTAATACTCGTAGTAGATGAAGCCCATAATTTGCAATTCCTTGTAACAAGTTTAAATCAAAAGGAAATAACTTTAGGAACGATAAGAGGAGCAATTAAAGAAATGGATGAATATAGAATAAATAACGAGGAGATTCGAAGTTTTCTAAACAAATTGGAAAAAGAAATGCTTAGAATAATGACTATATTAAAAGAAAGAGGTAAAGAAGATGTTCCTATTAAGCTAGATAAAGTTGTGGAAAAATGTGGAATGATTTGGGACTCTAAAATAGGAGAAAAATTGTTAGAATATGGAATTAAAGTAAGGTTAGCAAGAATAAGGGAAAACAAAGCTCCAAGATCCAGTTTATATAGATTAGGTGAGTTTTTGTCCCAAGCTTACGAAATGAGAAACATTGATGGTGTTAAAATAATAGCTACATTAAAAGAAAATAATATTTCGTTTGAAATTTTTGATATGCGCAGTTCAGAAATTTATTCTAATATTTGGGAAAAATTTTACCGAGTAGTTCTTTGTTCAGGAACATTAGGTTCAATAAAATCTTTTGCAGAAATCATCGGCTTAGAAAATTATGTAGGTAAAAAAGAAGAATTTAAAATAAGGAAAGAAAACTTTCTAACGTTATTAACTAACAACTTGTCAACAAAGGGAGAAGAATTATCGAAAGAGGAGGCTTTAAAATATATAGAAAGTATAGAGAGTTTTGTTTCCTCATTAAATGAAAATATTGCTATATTTTCAGCTAGTTATAGAATACAAGAAACCTTAATTGAAAATAGATTAATTGAAGTTTTAAGAAGAAATTCTAGAAGAGTTTTCATTGAAACCCAAGATATGGCTGGAGATAAAGCTAAAAAACTTCTGGAAGATTTCAAAAGTCAAGCATATAAGGATATAAAAGGGGTTTTACTAGCTTCTGCGACAGGTAAATTTGCTGAAGGAGCAGATTTTCCTGGCAAAGAATTAGTAGGAATTTATCTTGTTGGTATACCTTTTGATAGACTAACAGCTAAGACGTATTTACTTACTAATTATTACGTAAAAATGTATGGTAGAAAAAAAGGTATTTTTTATTCTTATATCTTACCTGCAATAAGAAGAGCTTCTCATGCATTAGGTAGAGCAGTTAGAAGTCCTGATGATAAAGCGATTTTTGTGCTAGGAGATAAACGATATAAAAGGTTTTTAAAATTTTTACCTAAATTTTCTACAATAAATATATTTTATATTAATAATTCTAATCAAATAAAAGAAATAATAAAGAGAAAATGCCCTAAATTGATATAATATTTAAAATTTGATTTGATTGTTAAATAAATTCACTTTTTAAATATATTTTTCAAAACATTGTAGTGTATTCAATGAAGTAAGATCTATTCTTAAGAAACAATAAATATTTTTGTGGCTAATATTTTTTAATGAAAATAACATATGGTTTAAAATTATATTTTGGTCCTGCAGGAGTTCCACATGCAGCAAAAAAGAAAGATACTTTAACAGGAATAAGAACAGTTAAAGAATTAAATCTTAACGCAATGGAGATTGAATTTGTTTATGGAGTAAAAATGAATGAAGAACAAGCTATGCAAGCTAAATCTTTATCAAGAGAATTAGAGATTGTTTTAACTGCTCATGCTCCTTATTATATAAATCTCAATTCAAGTGAAGAAAGCAAACTAAGAAATAGCATAAATTTTATAGTTCAAAGTGCAAAGGCTTTATATTATGCAGGCGGCTATAGTGTTTGTTTTCATCCAGGCTGGTATCAAAAATCTTCGAAAGAAGAAGCTTTTCAAAGAGTAAAGCAAGCATTGAAAAAAGTTATTTCTATAATAAAAGATGAAGGATATGAAGTATGGATTAGACCAGAGACAATGGAAGGAAAAGCAAAGTTTGGTGAGTTAGATGAAATTATTAAGCTATGCGAAGGTATAGACTATGCTTTACCATGCGTAGATTTTGCACATCTAAGATATAGGAATGGATGGAACTCTAGAGAAGAATTTGAAAATGTACTTAATAAACTAGAAGATAGCTTTGGTAAAGAAATTTTAAAAAACATGCATATACATATATCAGGAATAAAGTTAGACAAGGCAGGAACACATGTAAATTTAAATGAAGCTGATCTTAAGTGGAAGGATCTAATTGAAGTAATAAAGGAATATGATGTTTATGGAGTAATAATTAGCGAAAGTCCAAATTTGGAAGAAGATGCTTTACTTATGATGAACTATTATAACAGCTTATAAAATGTGCAGGTTATTTTGCACTTTAGCTAAAGAGAAAATAAATTTAAATTACTATTTATTTGATGCAAAATATTCAATCGTAAAGCAAGCAAAATATGAGAAACAAGATGATGGCTGGGGCCTTGTTATATATGATAAAAATAAGCCAAGTTTTATTATCAAAAGTATAAAACCTTTTTACGAGGAAAAAATTGAAAATTTAAACATTTTTAATCCAAAATTGGTACTTTTCTTTGTTAGAGAAGCAAGCAATCCCAGAAACATTGATAAAAAATTACTTATAAATATAGAAGCAACACAACCTTTCTGTTATCAAAATATTTCTTTTGCTCATAATGGTAGCATTGAAATTCCAGATGAAGTAATCCAAAGCTTGGGTAACTTCAAATATAAACCTTTAAGTCTAAACGACAGCGAAGCCTATTTTATTTGTTTCTTAAAATTTTTTGAGGAAGAAAAGGATGTATTCAAAGCTTTAAAGAAAACAGAAGATTTTATTGTAAAAACATATAATGAAGCCAAAACTAATAAAAAGCGACCATATTCAAGCTTAAATGTCATAATTTCTGATGGTTACAAAATATATGCCTTGAATAAATATTTAATTAATTATAAGCAGTCTTTAATAGATCCTAATAGAGAATATTATAAAATGTGTTATTATGCTGATGAGGAAAAACTTATAATAGCATCAGAGCCAATAGAAGAAGATGGATGGAAAGATTTGGGAAACAATAAATTTATTGAAGGCTATATCGAAGAAGGAAAAGTTTGCTTTAAAATAAGCGATTTTTAACTTATTTCTTTCATTATATTTTTATAACCTTCAAAACCTTTTTCTAAGCTATAAGCCTTTATTCCTAAGCTTCTATAATAACTAGCCAATCCTTTGCTCGTTAATCCTCTCTCGCATACAAAAATTACCATTGAATCCTTGTATTTTTCTTCAGAAAACTCCATTATCGAAATGGAATTGGGTATTTTGAATTTCTCAGGCATTAAGTTAACTATTACCGCATCCTTAGGAATAAAGCTTATTGTAAATTCTTCCTCTTTGAATATGTTTTGAATATCTTCTTCTTTAACTTTGTTTATCTCTATCTCCATTAAACTTTTCAAAGATTCATTTATAGATTCTTCTATTCTTGAAAATTCATTTCTAAATTTATTTAAATCTACTCTAGGAGTTAAAGGTCCAATAGCTATAGCACAAAGCTCTTCTACTTTCAAAGAAAGATCATATGTTCCAATTTTTTTAGAATGTTCAATTATTTCCCTTTTATCTAAACCTATTAAAGGTCTTAGAATTGGTAAAGATATTCCTTCTTCTGCAACCCTAATATTTCTTACTGTTTGACTTGTAGCTTGAGCTATTGATTCGCCAACAACTAATGCTTCATATCCTTTATTTAATGCTATTTTTTCTGAAGCTAAATACATAGCCCTTCTTAAAGCTACCTGCCGTATTTTCGGATCCAAATTTCTCATAATATCTTTTATTACCGGTTGAAACTTTACAACGTAAAACTTAGCATTGTGTCCATAGAACCATTTATCTGATAAAAATTTTGCAACAAAAAATACTTCTTGAACATCATTAAGGCTACCCATGCTAAAATGAACAAAATCTACTTTACAGCCCCTTTTAGCTACATACCATGATGCTACAGGCGAATCAAAACCTCCCGAAAATAAGCTAAGTACTTTATCTCCTGAACCTATCGGTAATCCTTCAGCTCCTTTATACCTTTCTTCAAAAACATAAGCTTCTTGACCTCTTATTTCAACATTAATTTCAATATCTGGATTGTTCAGATTTACTCCCTTTGAAAAAGGATAAAGTTTAGAGCCTATAACTTGTGAAGCCTGCATTGAATTAAAATCATGTTTGCCTGCTCTGCTACATCTTACTGCAAAGGTTTTATCTTTAACTTTATCTTTATAAATTTCTTTAATTTTTTCAGATAAATCATCAAGTTTTTCAAAATTAATCTTTATCGAAGGAGAAAAGTTGCTTATTCCAAAAATTCTCTTTAAGAAATCTAAATTATCTAAATCTCCTTCTATTAAAATTCTCGAAGATTTCCACTTTACTTTTGCATTTATTCCTTCTTTTATTAAAGCCTCTTTAATGTTTTTTGCTACTAATCTTTCAAACAATAATCTAGATCTTTTTTTTCTATAAGTAACATCACCGCTTAGCCTAACTATAACTGTTTTCACAAAAAGAAATTAACCGAGTAAACTTAAAAAAGTATTTTAAAATTAAAGAATTCTCCTAAAATTATTCCTATAGCTAAATAAATAAGGAAGATCCCTAAGCAGAACATAATAATCCTATGGCCTTTGCTTCCTAAAAAATTGGTTGATAAAGAAGCTACGGAAGCTAAACCTGTTAACCATGCATAATCTAGCCACACATGGGCAATATACATAACTATAAAAAATAAAAGCAAATTACCTGATTCAATAATAATTTTTATTAAAACAAAACCTACCGTAACCCACCATAAAAGAAAATAAGGATTTAATATTGAAAAAATTACACCTATCAAAAAGGGATGATATATTTTTTCTATTTTCATTTCAATTTTTACTTTTGATAAACTTTCTCTTATTATAAAAAAAGCAAACATTAATATAAATATCAATATAAAAGTTAGAAAGAAAACTTTAACAATAAAATTTTGTAAAAATATTTTTATTTGTTCATAAATTAAAATTAAAATAATTATATAAGGAATTTCTACAGTCATATGACCCAAAGCAGCTAATACACCAACTTTCCAATTTCTTTTAAGACTAACAGCTACGGTAGCTACTGTTAAAGGACCAGGCGATAAAGCACCGCTTGCAGATATAATTATCGTAAGAATTATTAAATCGAACATTTTTTAATAAAATTATTTTAAAAATAAAAACTTTTATTACTATGTCTTCTTATTCGCACCGAGCTTAAACCATAAAACTTCTATTATTGTATTTCATCTAGCAAACTTTGTTTCTTTTGTTTAAGCCTTATTCTTTCCTCAACGTATTTATCCCCATCGATTTTTCCTTGTTTAAATTCTTCATCAAGCCTTCTTAACTGTTCATCTATTTCCTCTATTCTCTTTTTAATAATATCTGAATAATTAACATAAGAAGATGAATAAACCTGCGATGGAATAAATCTTCCTTTTATTAGACCATCTTCCATCCTATAAACTTCATGTGCTATTCTTGTTACATTAGGATCGTGTGTAACTATAATTATAGTTTTCTTTAATTCTTCATTGATCTTTGAAAAATAATCAGTTACTATCTTAGTATTATATGAATCTAATTCTCCAGTAGGTTCATCTGCAAGAATTAAAGGAGGATCGTTAGCTAAAGCTACGGCTATTGCTACTCTTTGTTGTTCTCCTCCACTAAGTTCTGATGGAAACTGATATCTTCTATTTTTTATTCCTAAAATATCTAACAGCATTTCTATTCGATCCTTTCTCTCTTGCTTAGGTATGCCTAAGCTTATCATTGGCAATTCTATGTTTTCTTCAGCAGTTAGATCAGGAATTAAATTAAATAATTGAAAAACAAAGCCTACATATTTTCTTCTATAATTTATTAACTGAGAAGAAGATAAATTAGATACAATTATATCGCCAACTTTAACAGTTCCTCCTGTAGGATAATCCAGCCCGCCTATTAAGTTAAGTAAGGTAGTTTTTCCGCTTCCACTTGGACCTATTATTGTTACAATGCTACCGCTTTCTATATCTAAATTAACACCTCTTAATGCTTGAACTTCTACTTTACCAGTTTTATATATTTTTATTAAATTTTTTACATGAACATCTATACCTTTCATATTATCTCCTCTACTTTAGCTTGAATTCTTTTAATAAATATAGCAATGGGAATTATTAAACTTAAAAATACAGCCAATACAATGGTGAACAAGTACAAATAATGATAAGGTAAAACAATAATTCTATATTCTAAAATTGAATATGCTAAAAATGTACTGTTAATCCAATTTACATAACCTAGCATTGTAGCTAATGAAGTAATAATTCCTATAATTAAAGCAGAAATGATTATTCCTAGCATTGAAGAAAGGTTTATCTTGAATAACTGTTTCCTATCAAGTCCCCTAATATGCTGCAAGACTATGGTTTTAGACCTTTCAAAAAGATTAACTATTGATATTGATATTATTCCTAGAGAAATTAAAAGTATAGAGATTATTGTTTGGAAATTCAAATATTCATCCGTTAAAAGAAAACTAGTTCTTTTTTGTTTATAGATCTCTTTAAATGTTACTATAAGATAGGCTCCTTGCATTTCCTGTATTTTTTCCTTTACAGTATCAGTATATTCAAGAGATTTTAATTTTATCAAAATTCTTGGTTCAAAAAATGTTTTGAATTCTTTCATTGCATTTATATTTATGAAAGATTTGAAAATTCCCCAACTGTATGCTTGCTGAATCGCATCAAACTGATAATATACAACATCAGATTGATATTTAAATTCCTTTCCATAAAAACCAATTATTTTAAACTTTTTTGAAATAAGACCGAGAGGAATGTTTATTTGATCACCATATTTACGATTTAGATACTTGGCTACGCTAAGATCCAATATTATTGAATTTTCGTCAAGTTTTTTAAATAATTCTGAAGGAGTGCCATTTTTAAATAAACTTTCTTCAAGAAAGGCTACTTTGACAAATTCATCTGGATTAACCGCATAAAAATTAGCAAATGAATAAACCAAAGTAGCATATTCTACTTCTTGAAAAGCTTTAATTTTATCCAAAGAATATTCTGCTAAAATATGATCATTGAAATGAACTTTAATATCAGCTTCGCTTTCTAAATAAGCACTTCGAATGTTGAAATCTTCTTGGGAGGACGAATTAATAACATTAAAGAAACTATAAAATATTATAAGCGAAATAACGAAGATTATTACTGAATTTCTAGAAGCTGCCCTGCTTATGCTTTTTGAAGAAATCGATGCTAAGTCTTTTAAGAAAAATTTCATAGCTGAAACAAATTTCGAATGAATAAAAGTTCCGTGATATGATAATATTTTCGATAAGCCGTATAAGAAAAGAAAAGGTCCTATAATGTTTAAAGGAGCATCGATTATTAATAAAATGGATAAAGCAATTACCAAAACGAAATTTCCTGTTCGGAAAGCTTCATCTTGCATTTGAAGTAAATTGATTTGAAATATCCATATGAGTATTTTATAAGTTCCTAGTATCAGAGCAACCCAAACTCTCATTTTTTTATAAGGCTTTTCCAAATGCTCGTACATTTCTCCATACAAAGCATGTAAAATCGGAATATTCAACACCCTTCTCAAAGGGAATATAATTATCAAAAATGCTATTATAAAGGAGAAGATCAAAGTAAGAATAAAAGCGAGCTGATTATTGATTAAAATCTTTATTATATCAAAAATTTGTACTCCAAAGGATAAAGAAAGAACAATTGAAGAAAGAAAATAACCAATTATTATACCTAACAGTATAACTATGGTAATTTCAAATAAATATAAAATAAATAGCTTTGCTCTACCAAAACCTCTTACCTTAAATAAGGCCATCTCTCTTTTGTTCAAGCTGTACATTAAATCACTTAAAGAAGAACCTAAATACCATGCAATAAATAGTAAAGGTAATGAAAGAAAGACAAAAAATAGGATATAAGCAGTATAATTTTGAGATATTGTCCCCAGAGTGTTAGTTATATTGTCATTATTGTAAGAGAAATAAGCATGCTTCTTTACTATATTCTCTAATTGTGAACGAATATTAGATACGGTATTCCTTGATTTATCTAGATCTGCGACATCAATTACAGAGATCCTATCAAGGAAAACGTTTATCGTGTAAACAGTTCTAAAATTTAATTTATTTTTATTAGCTTCTTGCAAAAATTCTTTTAAAAAACTATCATAGCTTATAATGTATGTGTTTGTAATGCTAATTGCATCAATATATTGAAAGAGTGGAAAGCCTATGTTTTCTACATTTAATACGTTTTTGATGCGAATAGTAATATTACCCAATTTTAATGTACTTTGTTGAGAAGTATGGAAAATATCTCCACGCGAACTACTGATCAAAATTGCTTCATATTGACTAGGAGGTAATAGTCTAATTTTCTTATAAAATAAGCTATCATCCTTTATAGCAAAGATACCTAGCGGAAGGGTAACATTTGGATAGACTTGCGTATAAATATCAATTCTCAATACTGGTTCTACTTTGTATATTCCATTTATTCTGCTAATCTCAGTTATTATAGTATTAACTCTATCTTCGCTTACTTCCAAATTCCTAATGCTAAAATCTACAAAAACTAATCTATCCAATACACCATGCAAAGATTTCGCTATTGCAACATTTCCTCCAATATTTACAGAAGTAAAAATTATTGAAATAACCATGATCAGAGTAATTATTCCGCTGAAGAGTAGGAAGCGTCTTGTAATTCTTCGATAAACAATTTTTAAAATGCTCATTTTCTTATTTCTCTATCGAGTATTTGCTTTTATTTCTAAAATTTTTAATTTTATTAAAGAGTTTTTAAGGAACAACGAAAGCTAAGCTAAAATATTCACCAAATTAAATAGTTTTTATTCGCATAATCCATAAAGCAACCTTAAATCTTAAAAATTCATTTTAGAAATATGAAAATTGCAATTTTAGGAGGAACAGGAGATTTTGGAGAAGGACTGGCTATAAGATGGTCAAGAGCCCATGAAGTAATAATAGGTTCAAGGTTTAAAGAAAAAGCTGAAAAAGAAGCAAAGGAATATGCGATAAAGGCAGCTTCAGCTTATTTAGAAGATATGAAAGGAAATATTATCGGTATGGAGAATTCTCAAGCTGCTTCCATTGCAGATGTTATAGTTTTAACAATTCCTGCTCAATATCTTTACAATTTTTTGGAAACATTAAAAGATAAAATAAATAAAGAAGTCATGATTATATCTCCTGTAGTTCCAGTTACAAAAAAAGATTTAAAATTTTTTTATGATCCATCAATAATAAAACAAGGTGCAACTTCAGCTGCTGAAGAAATAGCCAAAGTATTACAAACAGATAAAGTAGTCGCAGCATTACATACAATACCAGCCAAAAAATTGGCGGATCCTTACCATAGATTAAATTACGATGTGCCATTCTGTACAAATAACAAAAATATTATAGACCAATTTGTAAAATTAATAAAGGATCTGAGTATTCATTTAAATCCTCTTTATGTTGGTGGTTTAGATTTGGCTAGTTTAGTTGAAAGTTTAACCTTAACAATATTAAATATATCTATAAATTCAAAAATTTGGAATTTAAGTATAAAATTTGTAGAATGATTAAAATACAAAAGTTGAATATTTTAACAAATACTTTAACACGTAGCTTGAATTTATTATTTTTTCTCTATTTGTAACTAAGAAATTTAAAGCATAATTTATTGCATCTTTTACATCCTCAAATTCTTTATATTCATTTTTTCTAAATATTTCTCTTAAAGTTTCCCTTACAAACCAAACACCTATTGAAGTAATGAATCCAGGTAAAATCTCTCTTATAGCTAAAACAGCAGCTTGTCTTCTTTCTCTTAATAAATATTCGCTAACAGCAAGTCTTACAGCATAATAGCAACCTCCTAGATTAGAATATCTTGTTTTAGCTGTACCTAATTCATGGTCAGATTCAACTTCAACATCTTCTCCATAAAGATTCCAAGTAGTTTTAGGATACCATGCTTCGATCCATTCATAGAACCATCTATAAGGTAAAAGAATTATTACAAAATCGTTCATAAATTTATTGTAAATAAATACTCTTGGTTTATCAATTGTATTAAATTGCTTAATTTTTTTAATTAAATCCTTTGATATTATATCATCAACAGCAGTTATGCTCCACCTTGTAGGTACCAACTTTCTATTTTTCTTTATTCCAAGCATTCCTAAGCTAAAAACTTTAACGATCCTTGATAATTCAATATTTTCATTATAAAGTTTAATTACGCTTTCATTTGCTCTTAAATCTTTATCATAATAAACTTTCTCTATTACTTTATCGCTTTTTATATTTGAAAGTATTTCATATCTGTTAAGAAGTGAAGAAGGACCTAAGGGAGGCATAACATCATCAAACAAAGGCATTTTTGAAGGATTCTTTTTTAATTCAACACGCATATCAACAGGAATGTAAGATAAAGCTAGTTCATGTAAAGATAATATATAAGGATCTTCAACTGATTCTACTTTAACAAATCTATAACATCTAACTAAAAATAATCTATAATTCAATATATCTTCAATTCTCAAATTATTCCAGGCTTCAGGATAATCAAAATATTTTGTATCACCAAAAAAAGAAGGAACTAAAGGACCAACAGTAATTCTAGGATAATTTATTCTTCCTACAAATACTGAAGGAGGAGAAGATCCTTCAATTATTCTTTTACTTATTTCAACATTTTTAACAAGCTTAATATTCTTAATTAAAACAGGACAATAACTTCTTCCACATAAAAATTTAGCTCCACGACATGGAATGCATATTGAAGCTGAAGGCTGCAAAATGCTCATTGATATTATTTAAATATTTCAGTTATAAATACTTTAACTTTTATTTTATTTTTAAAATGTTTTCAAAATATAATTTTATATAATATTTTCTTATTAAAATTAAAGTTAACAATATTAATATAAAAAGTAAAAATAAAATAAAAGATTGAAAACTTAAAGGCAAAATTATCACATTATGATCTTTTGCTTCAAATTCCAAATCAAATAAAATATATTTAACTTTAATTATCTTTTTACCTAACTTAACACTTTCAAACAATATTTTTCCTTCATCATTTGTATAGCCTAAATATTTATTACCTGAATTGGTAATTAAAACAATTTCTATTCCTTTGATAGGAAAACCAAATATATCCTTTACCATAACTTCAACATTTTTAATAGGAAGCATTATTTCCATTTCCCTTGCAGCATAAACAGGAATTTCAATTAAAAAATAATATCTTTCGTTGTTAACGATTATTTCTTTTATTTTTAATGTTTCCCCATCATTGAACCAATCTTCATTTTCAAATATCCTTTCTTTTCCAAATTTATCTAAATAAACAACTTGGAAATTCTTGATATAATTTCCTTCTATATCTTTAACTTTTATTTTGACTTTGTGTTGCAGAACATAAATTGCTTCAATTTTTAAAAAACTCTTAACTTCTAGATAATTATTATAATATTCTTTACCATTGACCATCCAGTGAGAAAATATTAGCCTTGAATTTTGATAGCTATATATTTCCTTTGGATAAACTTCAAAATTAACAATAGAATTTGTATCATACCATCCAGTTCCGAAGGTTTTTCCAAATAAACTTCTAACTTCGACAAAATATTGTAAAGCCCATAAAGCTAATACTTTAATTGGTTTTTCTACTTTTATTTCAAGAATAGCAAAATCCTTAACATCCAAATTTAAGTAGTTAGTTAAATTGAAACCTTTGAACATATATCTTGTATTTATATCAACGTAAACTATGGTTTCTTTAAGGAATATTTTTACTATACTTCCTTTATCATACCAACCAGTTCCATTAATAAAAGAAATCGGAGTGAAGGTTTGAACAAGGTATTGAATTTTCCAATAAAATTTAATATTATAAGGTTTGTTCATAAGAATTTGTCCTTCATTACTATTTATTAGATCACCAGAATCTATTCTATATCCTAATAAAACCAATCTTGTATCATTGTTAAAGTAATGATATCGATGGCTTGAAAAATATGCAGTTTCATTTTTATAATACCATCCTTCTCCAGCAACATTTAATTTTATTTTTATATCATTTGCATAAGATGTTATACTTAATCTATATTGTTTTTTCCATACAGCAATTATTTTCATAGGGTGATCAATTCTTATTTGTAAAATGTTTTCCTTTGATAAAGGGTAGTTAGGCTTCAAGAATTTCCAATGATCAAAAACATATCTTATATCTTCATTAATATAATAAGTATAATTTTCAAGTTTAATTGTAACATTGGAGTTTTCATCATACCAGCCTGAAATTTTTGGGTCAAAATAATCTGAAACAACTTCTAAGTAATATTGCCTTTGCCACTTAGCAATCTGAATTACCCAGCCAACTATTTGAATTGTAAAGGTAAGATTTTTTCCATTATAAGCATTAAGACCATAACCTATCCATTCAATAAAAACAGCTCTAGTATCATTAGATAAATAAACAGTATCATTTTTTAAAGACACTGTGACTTTGGCATTCACATCATACCAACCATCTCCATAAGCTTCACTATATTCAGATTTTACCATGACTCTATATTGTGTTCTGTAATTTGCTATAAGCAAATAATCCTTATTAATTGTTAAAGTAATGCTACTTGAATTGCTAATTAAATCTCCACTCCAATTATTAAAAACAAATCTTTCCAAATTTCCTTCAATCTTTTCTTGCATTTCAAAAATATGAGAAGAGTTTAAAATAAAATTAAAGCTTTCAGGAACTTCATATTCATAACCATTTATTTTTACATAAGGAGAATACTTTGAATTTTTATAATCTATACTTACTGTTCTTATATTTTTTGAAAGAAAATTAACAAAATTATAAACTTTAGGTGTCCCCCATCCTGTAACAGCATCCCAACCTTGTTTAGCATTATATCCATTATTCCCTGAAGTAATATCGTTAAATAGATCAATATAACTGCTAGAAGTTCCTATTTGATACAGAAGGAAATTTATGTTTTTTATTTTATAGTTGACCAAGGAAAGAATTGCAGAAATTATAATGCTTGATGCAGAAGGCCCGCCTACGTTTACAAAACTCCCATCAACGTATACCTTATATCCTTCAATGTTAAATGATAAATCAGGAAAAGCTCTTTTATTATTGCTAATCTTACTTGATTTTTGCCATTGAGGAGCATTAAAATAAATGCTATATCCTCCTCCGCTTTTACTCCAACCTATTTCATTATTGTTATTTCTTATAGTTGAACCAACAGATAAAACATAAGGATCTGAAGAAGGGTAAAAAACAGCTTGATTGCCTAAATTACCACTCGAAGAGACTATTATTGACCCGACTTTAACACTATCTTTAAATAAAGAATGAAAATAATTCAAGGTAGAATTTGTAAAAGCAGTTTCAAATTTACCAAAAGGTAACACTATAATTGAAGGAGAATACTTGTTTATTGCATAAATAATACCATATTCAAGATCTGAAGTATCATTCTTTGCAACAATTAAAATCTTTTTTGATAAAGGAGATATTACATGAGACCATTGTAAAGCTAAATTTGTTAATACTTTCCAAGTATAATTAGCTTCATTAGGTTTACCGCTTGGATAAATTATATTTAAATCAGGATTAGTAAGGTTATAATGTTGAGAAAAAGCTATTAAATCTTCTAAAGCTTTATCATTTCCATATGCTACTACAATAACTATTCTATTATTTTGTCCTTTAAATCCTTCTTGATGTAAAGCACTAATATTATAAACTTGCAAGAAATCTAAAGGTTCATAAGATGATGATGATAAATATAAGAAAGGTAAGTATTTAATCTCAGAAAGAGAAATAGAAGAATTCATTTCCTTAACAGTTAAATGATCATCTTTCAAAGAATAAGGAACTAAAAATAAAATTATGAAAGCTAATATAAAAATGAATTTTTGCATATTATTTTTAATCTTTCTTAAAATAAATTTTTAACTAAATATTTAACGATTAATTTATATTATTCTTTTATGAAAATATCCCAAATAAACTTAAGTGTTGATGAAATACCAAGATATTGGTATAACATATTGCCAGATTTGCCAGAACCTTTGCCTCCACCTAAAGATTATAACGATGGATTTTCCAGATTGGAATTTATGAATAAAGTTATGATTAAAGAATGCTTAAAACAAGAATTTGAAAATTCACAATGGATTAAAATTCCTGAGGAATTATTAGAAATTTACATTCATATTGGAAGACCAAGACCATTATATAGAGCTTATAGATTGGAAGAAAGGCTTGGATTAAAAAAAGTTAAAATATTTTATAAGAGAGAAGATCTTTCACCTCCAGGATCACATAAATTAAATACTGCAATAGCGCAAGCTTATTATGCTTTAAAACAAGGAGTTGAAGAATTAGTTACAGAAACAGGGGCAGGTCAATGGGGAAGTGCATTAAGTTACGCAGCGAGAATGTTTAATTTAAAATGCACAGTTTTTTGGGTTAGGAATGTTTATGAATGGAAAGAACAAAGAAGAATATTAATGAAATTATATGGTGCAAATGTTTATCCTTCACCAAGTAATTTGACTGAAGTCGGTAAAAGATATTTAAAAGAAAATCCAAACCATCCTGGATCATTAGCTATAGCTATTTCTGAAGGTTTAGAATATGCATCAAAAAGTGAAAAAAGAGTTTATGCTTTAGGTTCTGTTTTAAATCATGTTTTATTACATCAAACGATAATAGGCTTAGAAACCCTTGAACAATTTAAGAAAATAGATATGATGCCAAACTTAATTATTTCATGTTTAGGAGGAGGTTCAAATTTTGGAGGAATAATTTTACCTTTCGTAAGAGAAAGAATTAAAAAGAAGCTTGATATAGAATTTTTAGCTATTCAATCTGAAGCTTCTCCTAATTTAGTAAAAGGTGAATATAGATATGATTTTGGCGATATTGCAGAAATGACTCCTTTGCTTAAAATGTATACATTAGGACATAAATATGAAGCAAAAGAGATTAAAGGTGATGGGTTAAGATATCATGCTGCAGCACCAATAATAAGTTTGCTAAGACACTTAGGAATAGTTAATGCTAAATATTATCCTATTGATGAGAAAGAAATTTTTGAAGCTGCAAAATTTTTCCTTGAAACAGAAGGATGGCTTGTTGCAGCAGAATCTGCCTACGCTGTAAAAGGATGCATTGATGAAGCTTTAAAAAGTGAGAGAGAAGAGGAAGAGAAAGTTATTCTAATGAATATAAGCGGTCATGGATTTTTAGATTTAGATGCATATAAAGAAAAGCTGAATATAGAATAACTTTCA
>Ga0081478_131515_pt1 | contig 42725 bp, 48 predicted proteins | sample OctSprmetagenome_FD_70983 | JGI IMG/M metagenome (GOLD analysis project Ga0081478, IMG submission 70983) | Hot spring and microbial mat streamer communities from Octopus Spring Streamers, Yellowstone National Park, USA - T=80-84 v2 (version 2) | ecosystem: Environmental > Aquatic > Thermal... | reverse complement strand
CACCACTACCCACTATAAAAGCTCTGGGCGCTACAACTCTAGCCTCCACAACCGCTACAGCCGTCGGGTTACCCCAGTAGTCATCCAAGCCCCCAGCTGGCTTCAAAGGAGATCCATGCCTGGCTCTCGATCTAATAACCTCAGCTTTAACCCAGTTGGTACCCCCAAGCCCTGCTACATCAAAGCACTCTACACCGGCTTGATAGAGCTCGGCAACAACCTCCCTTGAGAGGCCTGTGCCAACCTCCTTAACTATAACCGGCTTATCCACCCTTGAAGCTACATCTACAATCTTCTCCAGAACACCCCTGTAGAGAGGCTCGCCCTCATCCTGGAAGGCCTCCTGACCCGGGTTAAGGTGTATAGCTATAGCATCAGCATCTATCATCTCAATAGCTCTAAGAACCTCCCTCACACCATAACCCCTAGCTAGCTGAGGAGCACCAATATTGGCAACGAGAACGGCATTAGGGGCAACCCTCCTAGCAATAGAGTAGGTCTCAGGCAACGATGGATCCTCCAAGGCAGCCCTCTGACTACCAACACCCATAGCAATACCGAACTCCTCCGCAACCATAGCAAGCTTCTCATTAATCCAAGACACATCAGGATGGCCACCAGTCATACCAGTAATCATGAGAGGAGCTCTAAGCCTCCTACCACCACAAAAACTAACACTTAAATCAACATCACTCAAATCCAGGCCAGGCATAGGGTTATGAACAAGCCTAACAAACTCAAACAACGTCGACTCACTAGACTCTACCTTACTAGACGCAACAAGCCTAACATGCTCAACCTTCCTAGAAGACGTACTCAAAAACAACACCAAAACCTAGACTACACATAAAACCTTAAAAAAGAGCACCTAAAACTACAATCTCTGAATCAATAGGTTAAATAAGTTACCTTCAGCGATCCGCTGATTATAACCTCCTCTTCGCTCTTGAAATTCTCACACGACTATCAAAGGTAACCTTAAATCTCTTCACCCCCGTCTTAAAAGGCGAGCTTTCATGCCTCCGTATGTAGGTGTGTTGCATTTCACATGTGGACTACTTTCGTTCCTACACGTTTTCTCTCTAAGGCTTCTAGTAGGTGTTCGGTGTTCGTTATTATGATGTTGTCGATGGTTTTTGATGCTTCCAAAGCTGTTTTAACCTTTCTCAATATCCCCCCTGTTACATCGTCCCACTTTGTTTGCTTTACTTTTAGCTGGTTTAGGTTTGATAGTATCGGTATAACTTCACCTTTCTCATCCAGTACACCCGGCTCTCTTATGATGTATACTAGGCAGTCTGCTTTTAGAGCTACTGCTATCCATGCTGCTAGGTCATCTCCACTTATTATCCTTGTCTCCCCGTTTTCAGGGATTGCATCTCCGTAGGTTACCGGTGTTAGCCCCTCCTCTAGATCCCTCTTTATAATACTCGTGTTGCACGTCTCCGGGAGGCTATTCATGCATAGTGTGTGTGGTGGGTGCAGGCTTGGATTTAAGCCTTTCTCCTCCAACACTCTAATTACTGTTAATGCTAGTTTTAGCATCACCTCCTGAACTCTACTGGAGTCCCTTGAATCCAGGCGCCCCTTCTCCCTGGATATCCTAGCTACCTCCACATGCCCGAAGCTCCCACCACCATGGACTAGTACTAGTAGTCCTCCACCTCCACGGTATCCTGCTAGTTGTAATGCCGCCTTCTCTAGGCTTTCATAATCCACACTCTCAGGAGCACTCTTATCAGTTATAACGCCTCCACCCAGCTTAACAACAGCCAGCCTGCATGCCATACTAGCTCACCAAGCATATTTCATCGAAAGCCCATGGGGTTCCGGGGCTCCAGAGGCACTCACCACCTTTAGGTTTTAGATTGTAGACGGTTAAGGCAACCCCGTCATGGATGGGCTTAAAAGCCCTTACAACAATGTCTAAGCCAGACCCCTCCTTGATCCTTAAAGACGCTTCGAGCACAGCCTCACCCATCAAATGCACCAACGCCCCGTAAACGTTAAAACCTAGAGTGTCTCTAGATATGGAGCTTCTAACACCATCAACATAGTCTCCAACGGCCACCCTAGCCCCTCCAACCCCCTCGAACTCGTAGACCTCCAACGGCCCCCTATAGGCCACAAGCTTACCAGTTAAAGCTGAGTACCTTAAAGCCTCCAGGGCAATCCTCCACGATACATCGGTTTCAACTAAATCAACTAAGCTAGCAGTCTCAATAACATCGAGCACCCGAGCTGTATCACCGTGGAATTTATGTAGAGCGTAGAGGGTGAGCGATGTGAGGGAGGCGTAGAGACCGCCAAGGGGCGCCCTTCCAACACCCTCTAAGCCCATTAGGGCTAGCGTAGAGCACAACCTTAAACCCATACCCTCTACTAGCCTAGACCAGAAGCTTTCAAGAGCCCCTTTGAGAGCCTCTAAACCCCTAGTGTTAAGAGATGGGTTGGCGCACTCCATAAACTCCACCTCTACGATGGCAGAGGCTATAGGTGAGGCTAGGAACGGGTTCTCAGACCCAGGTATAGGGGATCCCAAGAGCACAGCAGGTACACTTACCTTGAACCTCAACAGCCCTAGCCCCTGGGGACTCTTATACTAGCATAGCCTACAACGAAATCCTTCTCTCCAGTTACATCGCCCGATGTAGTATGGGATAAGAGCACCGGCTTAACCCCTTTAACCATAGCTATGTAAGCTACTGTTGCCATAGGGCCTGGGCCGCAAGCACTTACATTACGCTCCTCTACAACTCTAAACACTCCTTCAGGGTCTGGTTTTAAAACTTCCTCTATAACCATTAAATCCTTCTCTACTGATACATCGTGTGATTCGTAGTGGTTTAAATCACTCGTAGCTACCATTATAGCGTCTACACCATTATCCTCTAATATTTTTAGGAAGGCCTCAGCGAGCCCCCTTGATATGCTAGGTATTTGGGCCATCACCGTTATAGGTGTTATCTTGAAACCGGAGCCGTAGATGTGCTGGAGGAACGGTATTTGAACTTCGAGAGAGTGTTCGTAGAAATGTGCTTTCTCATCGAAGGCAGCGAACCCGGTGTAACTAACTATAAGTCTTCCAACCTCAGAATCCACCTCTACATCGCCAAGAGGGGTTCTCCAGTAGCCCTCCTTATACACTGAAACAGCTAACCCTAACCCTGTATGGTTAGGCCCTACCAAGACCACGGTCTCAGGCTTCCTCTCCTTTGAAAGCCATAGGTATGCGTGAGCAGCTGTAGGCCCACTGTACATGTAGCCAGCGTGGGGTACTATGTAGGCGTAGGATAGCCTCTCGGAGCCTATGCCAGATGGTTTAACCCCAGGGCCTAGCTTGTGGGTGAAACACCACTCTATACTCCTTACAACATCATCCCTTCTAGCGGGGTAAAAGGAGCCAGCATGGGCTGGGAGCCTGATCACCCTAGACGCCCGGGTTAGAGGTTTTAGAGGAGAGTCTAAATAGGTTGCTACACCTGCTCTACAACTTTAACAGCCATGAAGGCTTCGGGCCCCACATCTAAATCCTCGTTAGGCGGTAGTATATTCCTATTTCTTAGAATCTCCCTAGTTAATATCCAGTAGAGTAGTGCTAAACTCTTCCTACCCCTATTATTAGCTGGTATAACCAAGTCTATCATATCAACCTTGTTATCGGTATCAGCAAACGCTACGACGGGGACCCCGACTCTTGAAGCTTCAACTACAGCCTGCCTATCAGCTCTAGGATCTGTTACTAGAACCACCTCAGGCTCTATGTAGGATTCAAGCCTTGGGTTTGTAAACGTGCCCGGGATAACTCTGCCTACCACCGGCTTACACCCCACATACTTGCACATCATCTGCGCTGGCTTCTGACCATAGACCCTGACGGAGACTACAACCATCTTCTCCGGGTTGAAAGATGATAGGAACTTAGCTGCTATCCTAAGCCTTTCATCTATCTTTCCGACATCTAGCAAGTAGAAGCCCTCAGGCAGTATCTTGTATGTGAACCTCTTCATATACTTGGTGCAGATCTGCGTCCCTATGATAACCCCCATCTTCTTATAAAGATCTACTGGAACCAAGGTCTCCAACGCCTAAGCACCCTCCTCGTGCTCCAAGTAATACTTCCTTATAACCTTCTCCCTATACCTCTTATAAATAGAGTACTTAGCTATCTCCTCTACATAAGTTAGGGTTGTTAGTAAGGTTCTCCTACAACAGTACCTATAAACTCCCAGGCTTGATAAAACCTCCTCCGCACTCTCCCCACTCAACGTCCTCCCCTTAAACTCCTCCCATAAATGGCCTAGAGGGGCTCCGCAAGTGAAACACCTAATAGGGGGTAGCATGGGGATGACCCCTCCCCCGCCTTAAAAGGCGGAGGTTTCCAATCACAGGGTCTAACGCGTTACCCCCCTGGTGAGGGGTTATAGTTTCCCTTTTGCATCTCACCATCTCATCTGGGCTTGAGGGTAAATAGTTCTCCGAAACTGGAATTAAACCCGAGCGGAGACTGAACCCCGCAACCCCCAAGCCCTCGATTTCAACCAAGCCTCATCACAGCTCCACCTTAATGAGATGCCCCTGGTGGGTTTAAAAGCTTAACGCTCCGAGCAGGAGACACCCCAGCTCTCTGATCCCGCCTTTAAAGGCAGGGTTTGCTAGACTTTAATATCACCTATAGGATCTCTGCTTCCTCCTCCTAGCGCTATACCTCATAGGCTTCTCGCTCTCAGTCCTCCTAGGATCGCCTGATAGCATATGCCTATCGTACTCCTCGAAGAGCTTTTCAAGGGTAGGGGATACACCGCTCAACTCGCCACAATCGCTCTCCCCATCGCATTTGAAGAACTCGACCAGCCCTCTAGCTATGGCTATCCTAGCCGCCTCAGCCTGGCTCATAAAACCTCCACCTTTAACTGTAACCCTTATATCAACCATATTACGTATCCTCTCGCCAACAACCAGTAGGGGTTCTAGGGCCTTCAGCCTAGCCATCTCATTAGAGTATATCTCTATAGGTATACCGTTAATCCACACCCTCCCCTTCCCGTTTTTGATTAAAGCTATAGCTATAGCTGTCTTCCTCTTACCACTAGATACGACCACCCTATTAGCTAGCATGCCTAGGGATGTGCTTTCCTTCTCCAAACCACCACCCTCTCATAACAATGAAGTTAAGGCTTAAAAGTATTCCTGGAGATACCATGTAGCACCACTATCCTCGGTAGTAGAGGGTGTCTTCAAGGCCTAGGAGGTGTTACACCCTTCCATCCAAGCTCGCGAGCTACAACAGCTAGGGTTACCCCCGGTCTGCTAAGCTTAGCCGCGCTAGCCTCCGGGAACTGGATGGCCTCCCTACTCTTTAAATCTTCGGGGACACCTACATATGCTTTAAGTCTTTTAAGAGCCTCTAAACCTCTATTATTCTTAGGTAGCATACCCCAGACGGTCTTCTTAAACAGCCTTACCGGGCTTCTAGGCCTCTTAGGCCTCCATTTATGTGAGTAGTGGGATTTAACGCCTAGCACTGTTCTCTTATACGATTGAACGACCGTGTTTCTACGACCACTTAAAACTATCTTCTCAACATTGACAACGTAGACTCTGCATCCTTCCAACAGCAGCTTTGCGATCCTACTAGCAAGCCTTCCGAGTATCATGTTACTACCATCTACCACAATCTCCTTAGGAGAGCTCATCCTAGTACCACCTCACCCTATGATCCTTACATTAGAGGCCTTAGGATTAACCTTTAGAGCTTCTTTTAATGTCATGAACGTACACCCAGCTTCCCTAAGCCTCCTCAAAGCAGTTCTTGAGGCTCTGAGTGCTACTACTGTAACCTTTTTATCTATAAAACCAGATCCTAAAACTACCCCTGGCACTACAACCATCTCATTCTCCCTGGCGTACCTGTTGATCCTACTTAGGTTCACAACCCTCCTAGCTCTCCTAGGCTTTTCTAGCTCCTCAGCAACTCTAAGCCACGCTCTAGCTCCATTCTCTCTAGCAACCCTCCTAAGCTCTTCTACGAGTTTCCTAATCACAATGTTAGTGGGCCCTGTTCTTCTCAACCCTCTTAACCCCCAGCCACGATATCATACCTTTAAGGGTTTTAACCTTATCCTCTAAGACCTTCGTAGCCTCATAGACTATCCTTTCAGGTCTAAGAGCCCCAGTACCCTCAACTATCAACTGTAATATGCTTGGATCATACCTTATGTTAATGGCGTTCTTACACGATGTCTCAGCACAATACCTGAGGCCACCGGTGTTTACTAGACCGTAGAGCTCTATAAAACCGGAACCTCCCTTCCTTAAAGCCTCTAGAACCTCCCCGTAAGCCTTAACACATTCAAGACACCCCTTTGTAGCCTTAGAAGCATCATACGACACTATAGGGGTATACCTTAAGACTGAAATGCTCGCAGGGCTCCACTTAGAATGCTCCCTACCTCTACCTAGCCTAGCGTAGGCAACCACATGCAACCTCTGCCCTGGAGCGATATACGTTATGGGGGTCTCAGGGTAAACTGGGGATATGCTTGGATCGCTTATCCTAAACTCTGAAGCCTTCACGTAAAACCCTGTAGGAGCGGACTCCTCTAACCCTATATCTAGGAACATCTCGACGAAGCACTTAGGATTAGGTGGTTGTGAGTCAGCACAAGCCTCGGGCGACGCGTATTTGCTTAGAGCCTCATCTGATTTAAGGACTAGGAGGCCGAGCCTGTGAGCTATCATCTCGTCATAGACATCTGTGGAGTTTTCGTAGAAGTGCGCGAAGTCAACAGCCATCGTTGGGACGTCTGAGAGGATGAGCCTCCTAATAGCATTAACATAAGCTACATTGAAACCCTTTATTATAAGCTCTATCCTGTTACCTCTAAGCTCCCTTACCTCTACGATCTTCTCAGCCAACCCCTCTCAGACCCTCCTACCTCTCCTACCGCCAGGCCTCCTAGTAGTATCATGGGGTATTGGTGTTACATCCTCAATCCTACCTATTATGAACCCAGATCTTGCTAAAGCCCTTATTGCCGCTTGAGCACCAGGCCCGGGAGTCTTAGGCCCGTGGCCTCCCGGAGCCCTAACCTTAATATGTATTGCTACAATGCCCTTCTCGAAGGTAGCCTGCGCAACCCTACTAGCGGCTAGCATAGCGGCGTAGGGGGAGGGTTTCTCCCTATCTGCTTTAACTACCATACCTCCAGATGCTCTCGCTATAGTCTCAGCCCCTGTTAGATCCGTTATGTGCACATGGGTGTTATTGAAGCTACTGTATATATGAGCTACACCCCATTTCAACTCCTTAGCCTGGAAGGCCACAGCTAGAGCACCTCCACACCCCTAGTCTCTAAACGCTCCTTATAAGGACTTCCCGGAGCATATGTTATCAAGCGCTCCTCGTCGACTGACACTAGATACCCTGGCGATGTGGCCCTCCTAGCCCCAATAGCTATATGGCCGTGTGTTATAAGTTGCCTCGCCTCATGCATAGTCTTGGCAAGCCCCTTCCTATACACTATAGTTTGTAGCCTCCTCTCAAGTATGTGCTCAGCTGTTATCCCCAGTATTGAGTCTAGAGATGCGTTCTCCCCAACAACGCCAAGTTTCGCCAGCTTAGCGACAAGAACTTTAAGCTCCTTCTCCCTCAAATCCTCAGGTAACCCGAGTATGGCTCTTGCTCTATGTCTAAACTTCCTTGCTAGAGTCTCGGCTATCCACAGTTCCCTCTTATTCTTTAACCCATACCTCCCCACTAAATCTATCTCCTTGAGTATCCTCTCTTTAATCCAAGGATGCCTTGGGCCGCTCCACTTCCTCCTAGGCTTCCTAGGATCTCCCATCTAGCCTCACTTCCCCCCAGCCTTAGCCTCCCTCTTCTTCCTAACTCCCACTGTCATCCCAAGTCTTCCCGTGGTCCTGGTACGCTGTCCTCTAACCTTATAGCCTAGCTTATGCCTTAAACCTTTATACGATCCCATTTTAATCTCCCTCTCTATATCCCTCCTAGCATACAGTATCAAATCCGAGCCTATGAGGTGCATGTTCTTCCCGGTCTCCACATCATTCCTCCTATTATACATCCAACTTGGCAACCCGAGTTTCGTTAAATCGAGTAGAACCTCCTCTATCTTCGCAACCTGCTCTTCTGTAAGATAGCCTACGAGCATCTCAGGATTCAAACCTAGGTATCTCGTTATAGCTAAGGCAGTTGAGTAGCCCACGCCTTTAATGGAAGCTAAACCCCAGAGTAGCTTCGCCCTCCCATCTATATCTGTGTTAGCCACCCTAACAATGTATCTAAACTGAGGTATGCCACCCAGCTCCAAGATAGAGCGCCTCTAAAACGGAGTTTCCCTGGAAACCTTAAATCTATTTAGGATAGTGTAGGATAACAAGTCCACCAGAGTTTAAACACCAGCTTTGGCTCTAAGCTCTTTCACCCTCTCAACTATCTCTCTAACCAGCGGTTCGGCCTCTCCAGGCTCTAGGATGGCCGCGCTAGAAGCTATGACCTCGATCCCTGCAGCCTCACCTAGCCTCTTCTTACTCGGGACGTAGACGTAGGGTATCTTCTTCTCATCACATAGGTATGGTAGGTGTGCTACGAGCTCCGGCGGATCCACATCAACAGCTATTACGACTAGCTTAGCCAAGCCCCTCTCCACCGCCTTTGTAGTCTCATTAACCCCCTTCCTCACCTTACCAGTCTTCCCCGCCTTAGCTACAGCTTCGTAAACTTTCTCTGCCAGCTCATCCGGTACCTGGAATCTAACGTGTATAGGCCTAGACACGCCTCATCCTCCTCCCCACATGGGTCGTCGTATGTAATGTGTTGCCTCAAGCCTTATAAGCTTACAGGTATTGTAGAGTTATAGGGGCTGGGATTCATGGGCTGCCTTGATAGGATAGGTCCTGGTGGGGGCGCGCCTGAGATTGTCAATGTTGTGGTAGAGATACCTATGAATAGCTCTGTTAAATACGAGTTAGACGAGGAGACGTGCACTCCTAAGGTTGATAGGTTCCTCTACACAAGCATGGTTTACCCTTTTAACTACGGCCTCATACCCGGGACCCTGGAGGAGGACGGAGATCCCGTTGATGTGCTCGTCATAAGCAGGGAGCCCGTCATGCCCGGTGCTGTGATAGAGGTTAAACCTATAGGGCTCCTCGTGATGGAGGATGAGGAGGGCCCGGATAGCAAGGTCATAGCCGTTCCAAAGCCTAAGCTAGACCCCTACTATGCTGGTTGGAGTGATATAGGCGATATTCCTGGGGCTTTGAAGGAGAGGATAAAGCATTTCTTTGAACACTATAAAGAGCTGGAGCCCGGTAAGTGGGTTAAGGTGACAGGCTGGAGGGGGGCTGAAGAGGCTAGAAAGAAGATAGTGGAGGCTATAGAGAGAGCCAGGGCGGCTAGGGGTTAGGGTTGCCCGGGTTGGCTAAAGCTGCTGTTAGTAAAAGTGGAGCTATACTACTAGGTGAGAACTTCACAGTAGACGGCCATCACCCCAGGCCTGTTAGAGTTGTAACCCACATACACTCAGATCACATCACGGGTCTTGAGAGGAGTGTTAGGGAATGCATGCTAGTGGTTGGAACAGGGTATACGATGGAGCTCCTGGATATAATGGGATATAGGATCCCGGATTACAAGAGGCTACCACTAGACTACGGTAAACCCGTTGAAATCCTAGGTGAGAGGGTGACCCTCGTACAGTCAAGGCATATAGTTGGTAGCGCTCAGGTTGAAGTTGAAGGTAGAGGCTATAGGGTCGGCTACACCGGAGACTTCAAAATGCCCGGAACACCTCCTATGACGGGCTTAGATGTGCTAGTCATAGATGCTACGTATGGAAGCCCCCATCTCCAGAGGAGGTGGACAGACTGGGAGGTTATGGCTATGCTCCTAGCATTAGTTGAAGAGAGTTTAAGGGTGGGGCCTGTAACAATATACGGTTACAATGGGAAAATACAGGAGATAATGGCGGAGCTCAGGATAAGAGGGGTTAGAGAGGCTTTCATAGCAGATCCTAGGACAGTAAGGATGGCTAGGGTAGCAGAGAGATACTATGGCGTAAGCCTAGAACCACTCATAGCAGGCTACGAAGCTAGAGAGCCTGCAGTGGTATTTAGACACACGAGCGAGTTTGAAAACCGAAGAGAGCAGGGCACGAGGATACTGCTAACAGGGTGGGAGCTAAAAGCGCCAGTTGTGAAAGTGGATGAGAAAACGTATAGAGTGAGTTTTAGCGATCACGCAACATTTAAAGAGGTTATAGAGTACGTCGAGGAGGCTAAACCAAAAGCGGTAATCGTAGACTCTGTGAGAGGATCTCATGCAAGCATAACCGCAAAGTACATAGAAAGGATACTTGGAATACCATCAGAGAGCACTGTTATAACAAGCTGACCTCTCCTCCTCTGGCTCTAGAAGTACTCCTCTCTCAACCTCTCTGAGACCACCCTTCTAGCCCATAGTATTATCGTGGATGCAATAAGAGCTCCAAGTACGGCTATCATATACGGTAATAAGCGCTGTAAACGCACCATCATACCGGGTTCTACCTTAACATCTACAGTTTCATCTCCTAAAACGTTAACCGATGCCACAGTATCTTCAAACCACCTCTTGGAAACTTTAACCTCGTACGCTCCAGGAGGTAGGGCTACTGAGAGGATGCCATCTTGATCCGTCTCACCCTCTAGCGATAGTAGGCCATCGTACCGTGTTATGGTAACTTTAGCTCCAGGTAGATGTGATCCCCAGGGGTCTCTGGCTTGTATTGTTAATGTGAATGTCTTTGGCTGTAACTCTATAGTTACCTCTCCAGGCTTCTCTACTATAAACCTGTACTCTCTGGGTACCTGGTAGAGGTCTCTCCCTGCTGGGATAAGGGTCGCCTTATACGTGCCTACTGGTAACTGTAACTTAGCTTGCCCCACTACTCTAACCTCGCGTGTGTAAGCTAGCTTAGAAGACCCGGCTTCGAGTCTTTCAAGTTTAACGAGGAAAGGTTCTGTTACAACAGTCTTGAACTGTCTATCTACAACCTTCAGGGTTATAGTGTGTGTGAGAGGTCTAAGCTCCACTACCCTAGGGTCTAGGCCTTTAACTGTTACCTTAACGTGGGTCTCAAGCCTATCGTACGGGCCCTCCAAAGGCTCTACTAAAACTCTATAAGCTCCTAGAGGCGCGTTCTCAAATCTAGCCACACCGTTAGTAGCGGTTGTAGAGCTCGTATAACCACGGCCTTCAAGGGTAACTTTTAATCTCGACATGATAGGGTTCCCATCTACATCCACGAATCTTATGTCAACACTAGCTCTAGGAGGCCTCTTCGCAATTACATCAGCTATGGTAACCCCTCCTTCGAGGAGCTCAGCATAAGCTCTACCACCAGGCTCCTGGACTAAGGCTATCGTTCTCTCATTAAAACCAGATGTTACCGTTAAGTTAACTGAGGCTACACCCCAGCTAGATTCAAATGTGATACTATAGGAGCCGCTAGGCAAGTATAATGTAGCTTTACCCCCAGGCTGCCTGTCCACGGCAACAGTAACCCCTCTGCTGTCACTCGCTACAACTCTGAGATCCTGGGGTGGAGGTGGGATGAACCATGATCCGTCGTCTCTAAAGCTAACAGGCACTATGTTTACAACTAGCGGGGTCAACTCCCTTAGAACGCCTTTGAAAAGGTAGAGCTCCCGAGAGCCTTGAGAGTACGCTACCAGGGTTCCAGGCGACCCCGTTGTGAACACTAGGTTTGAAAGCCCCGTATCGATGCCTTCGAAGCCTGGAGGGCCCCTCCATAGGGGTGTTAGGCCTGATATGATATCATCGAGTTTAACCACCTGCAACCTACCCCTAGCTGTTGACACTACTGCTACTCTATCATCCAACTCGCCGACATACGTTACAGGACCTCCTCCTACTTCTAGAGATGAGTCTATGATATACCTGTTCGCCAACCCGCCATCGAAGGCCCTCAGAGGCTTTACTTTAAGCCATTCGAGTTTAAAGACCGCGCCAGACTCTAGGCCAATGTATATTTTTGAAGCATCAGGAGATATGCTCACAGCTGTGATCTTGCTACCGAAGTATATCGTTTGAGGTTGCATGTAGCCTACATCTGCTAAGGTTAGACCCCTACCCACATAGTATACCAGAAGCCACCCACCTACCGGTACTAAGAGTATCGATTCAATCCCCAAATCCTCCCAGCCCCTAGGAGTTCCCAGGCCTGGCATAGCTAAGATGACCTCCCCATGGTCTATGAGGTTCGAGATCCCCGCTTCAAGCAACTCCCTGGGGATTGGTAGTAGTACTATGTTACCATCCTCGCCATAGCTAAAGCTCTCAGGCAACCTTGTAAGGTTTAGGAGTACTAGTACTTGCATAGCTTCAGCAACGTAGAGCTCGTGGAGTTTAAAAGATCCTAGACACTCTTCAAGACCCCATCCCAGCTTTTCGAGTATCAAAGGTTCACCTCTAACTGTATGACCAGGAGTTACCTTAAACCTACCTACACCAGCGTAGCACGATGAGGAGTATACATAGCCTGTAGTTCTATCAGAGGTCTTAACCTCGTAGAATACCAGAACCTCGTAGTCACCCGGTGGTAGCCCTCTCACGTTTATAGTGCTACCACCAGCCTGGTGGATATTACCTTCTGTGGAGCCTGGAGAGATGGGTACTAGATATCTTCCATGCTTTACAGCATAGTAGAGGCTCCTGGTTTCAACTACGTTCAAGGATTTGTTGAAGGCCCCCGTATAGGCTTGAAGCAGGAAACCTCCATCGCTGTATAGAACGTCTACTGTGAAGCCCCCTAGGAACGAGGACCTAGTGTCAGGGTGTGGCAACGTTATATCACCAAACACCGCCACCATGTTGCCTAGCAGTTTATAGGAGCCCCAGTCTGTTAGGAGTACTGCTGGGTGAGCGCTGAGAACTTTCAGGCCGTAGATGCCTGTAAGAGCTCCCTTGTGAGGCGTGGGCCCCAGCTCAAACCAGCCTCCTCCAATGAAGCCTCTGATAACCCTCATCGTGTATAGGAAGCCAAGCTCGTCTAGAACCAGTAGCTTAAAACCTCCCCTCGTGTCTACTACAAAAGCATCTTTCACCGGGGCTCTTGACGCTGTGTAGAAGGTCATCTTGTAGCCTGGGTTAGTTAGATCCACTACTGTGACCTCGCCTGAGCTCGACCCTATTGAGGTCCACTTAGAAGGCTTAGAATCCACGGTTAAGGCTGTAGCTCTACCAACTATTGAGTGTGCCCATCTAAAAGTTAAGCTATCTAGTGAAAGCTCCACAGCATACCCTGAGCCTGCGAGCACGAGGGAGCTCCCTGTAGTTACTGCCTTTGAGTAGTTCATCCACTCAGGTAGCTTTATGAGGTTTAAACCGTAAACCCTGGTAGCTTCAATCTCTACTGTGAGTTCTCCCTCAAGTTTAGAACCTGTAGTGCCCTCCGTGGGTACGGGTAGTGTAAGGAGGAGTATCACAGCCATTACCGTTAGAATCCTAGGCTTCCTCATTTTAGGTGACGCCCTACGCTAATTGGGATTACTTTTGTTGTCTTAAAGTTCAATTAAAGTAGCATGTAGGCGTAGAGAATAGAGGTTTAGAGCCTTTAGCTTAGCATACTAGTCTAGGTGCTGTATAATAGTGTTCCTCAGGTTGTTCAAGAGAACTCCTAAGAGCTTAGGTGAAGTTAGAGGTGGGGATGAGACGGAGGCTTCAAAAGCCGATCTCACGGGTATTAACATGGGAGATTATAATGAGGTGGAGAGGTACCCTCTAGTATATCCATGGGCTTACGCTGTCATACTCGAGAATAGGGCGTCTAAAGCTAGAGTATACTATGTAAGTGAGGTTCCACTTAATAGTATTGAGAGGGGCGTCTATGAGAGGCTACTTAGAATCCTAGAATGGGAGCTTAAACCCTATGGGGGCAGTGTTTTAGATTACGAGAAGGAGAAGGAGTTCTTCGTAGAGCAGGCTAGGAGAGTTGTAAAGATCTATAGTGCAAAGCTCAGAGACACCCTCGGACCCAACATCTCATGGCAGAAGGTTCTCTACTACGTTTTAAGAGATACTATGGGCTACGGCCCCCTAGAGCCTCTCATGAGGGATCAGTTTATAGAGGATATTAGCTGTGATGGAGTTAGAAGACCTATTTACGTTTGGCATCAGAGGTATGAGAGCATGCCAACCAACATTGTATTCGAGGATGAGGGGGAGCTGGACTCGTTGATCCTAAGGCTTGCTCATAAAGCTGGTAAGCATATAAGCTCTGCTTTCCCAGTGCTAGACGCTATACTACCTGAGGGTCACAGGCTAGCGGCAACGTTTAGGAGGGAGGTTAGCGTTGGAGGCTCCACGTTCACTATAAGGAAGTTTAGGGAGAGACCTCTCAGCATAGCCGACCTTATAGCACATGGAACTCTTAGCAGCATGGTTGCAGCATACCTCTGGATAGCTATGGAGTATAAGATGCCCGGTATAGTCATAGGGGTTACAGGTTCCGGGAAGACTACGATGTTGAACGCTCTAGCAACACTACTCAAACCCAACATGAAGGTTGTTACGATAGAGGATACACCTGAGCTTAGGCTAACACTTGAGAACTGGGTTCAGCTAGTCTCAAGGCCTAGCTATGCTGTAACAGGCTCTAAGATTGGCGAGGTCACTCTCTACGATCTAGTTAAGGTGAGTTTAAGATATAGACCTGATGTTATAATAGTGGGTGAGATTAGAGGGGAGGAGGCTTACGTCCTATTCCAAGCTATAGCTACAGGACATGGAGGTTTAACAACAGCACATGCGGAGAGCGTGGGTGCTCTAGTTAAAAGACTTACAAGCCCCCCGATGAACGTGCCTCAAAGCTACATACCGCTCATGAAATGGGCTCTCTTAGTCAAAAGAGTTACCAGGATTGTTGAGGGGAGACCTGTTACAGTTAGGAGAGCTACAACCATATGGGAGATTAAGGGTTACGAGAACTACGCACTCCTAGCTACATGGGATCCTGTTGGTGATAAGCATAAAGTCAACTTGAATGACAGCATGATACTATGGGAGGTTTCACAATCCATAGGGCTAGCTTATGAGGGGGTTGTGGAGGAGGTTAAGAGGAGATCTAGGGTGCTAGAAGCTCTTGTAGACCGGGGTGTAAGGGATTACAGGGGGGTTGCTGAGTACATCTACAGGTACTATGTAGATCCAAGGGGTGTCCTTGAAGAGCTAGGAGTTGGGGGTGCTAAAGATGGGTAGCCCCAAGGCTAGCCTTATGGACGGCTACGATTACATTGCTTTGAGGCTGTTCGGCTCCATAGCCCCTGTTTTTGCTAGGACCTTCGAGCTAGACCGTAGTATAAAGAGGGCTGGTCTATTGATACACCCTTACCTCTACGCTGCAAGGGTCCTTCTAGCTACCTTAGTGGCTTTCCTACTATCACTCTACATAGCTGCTATAGTTATCTCTAGTGGTTCAACTTTTACAATCAAAGTCCTAGCTCTTCTTGGAACCCTTCTAGCTCCTATTATAGCCTTAGCTATAGGACTATCATACCCCTCTCTCAGAGCAGATGATAGGAGAAGGAAGGTTGATAGCGAGCTCCCCTTCCTAGCATCCTATCTATCCGCTATGGCGGTAGCCGGTATTGATATCATGAGGGCTCTTGAGAGGATAGCTTCTCTAAGGGTGTTTGATGGGGTTAGGAGAGAGGCTCAGCTGATATTAAGGGATGTGAGGCTTCTGGGACGCAACCCTCTTGATGCCATAGAGAGCAATGCTGTAGATCACCCTAGCAGCTACTACAGGGATTTCATGCTAGGCTACAGCGCATCTGTTAAAATTGGTGGTAACATTATCGGATATCTTGAGGCTAAGACTAGCGATATCTTCAGGAGCAGAATCGAGGATCTTAGGATTATGAGTGAGAGGCTAGCTCTATACACGGAGCTCTACATAATACTAGCTGTTATAGTCTCAGTGTCTTTCTACACGTTCTTCACAGTTAACGTCATGACGCCAGGTGCTAGCTCCGCTAGCTTAACTCAAATGCTTTTATTCAGCTTCGTCTTCATGCCTCTCTCCGCACTACTCATACTATACCTAGCTGATAGAGCCCACCCTAAGACACCGGTTAAGCTAACCACACCCCAGGCAATGGTGTTATCCTATGGTGTTCCAGCAGCTCTAATCTCAGCTCCCATCGCGTTCCACGTGACGGGCGCCTATAGAGTTTTAGAGGGGAGCCCCATCAACTCAGACCTAGTTATGGCGTGCACGCTAACCCTCGCTACACCACTCCTAGCCATAAGCATCCTCGGGGCCTACGCGTGGTTCCAGGAGTCTAGAAGGGTTAGAGGTATGGGGGACTCCATAGCTAGCTTTCTAAGAGATCTCGTTGAGACTAAAAAGACAGGGCTTAGCCCCGAGAAGTCCATTATAGTTCTTTCAACAAGAGACTACGGCCCCCTAACGCCCATAGTTAGGAGGATATCCTCATCACTACTCCTAGGCCTTGACATAGAGAGGGCTGTGGCCTCAGCGACTAGAGGGTATAGGAACTGGGTTCTACTAGCAACACTTAGACTACTAACAGACACTATAACCCTAGGCGGTGGGAGCGTGGAGGCCTTAGATAGCCTGGCTAGGTACGCTAGAGGCATCGCTGATTTCGAAGCAGAGCTAGCTAAGAGGCTGAGAGTCTACATACTAATGCCATACATAGGAGCCTTAATGGTATCAGGATCCAGCATGCTAATCCTAGCATACATGGCCCAAACAACAGCCATGACACAAGGGGGTAACATAGCAAGCCTGGTAGGGCCGGTAGCACTAGCAATAAGCCTAGGCACAACACTAAACTCATGGCTAATGGGGCTCGTAGCCGGGAAACTTAAAAACGGTACAATACTTTCAGGGTTCACACACTCAATAACACTAACTATAATAACAATAGCAACAATAGTCATAACGCTAAGAAGCCTCCATAACATACTATAAAAACACCTAGACAACCTAGAAGGGAAAACCAGACAACACTATGGAGGCCTTAATAACGGGAAGCCACTCTTCTAACAAAGAAGGGAAACACAAAACACATATAAACGGCAAGCTAGAGCTCCTCGCCCACCACAGTCCATGATACCATCAAATACCGTTAGCGGGAAACGCTCACTTATTACAGCGAAAATAAGAGATGGGAGGTTAAAGAAGAGTTGTTGCATCCGGCATGCCAGACTAGGAGGAAGAGGGAGAAGCGTAGGCAACCAGCATGGCTTGATAGACGTTGCCAGCTTCTGTGATAACCTTAACAGTATACGAGGCACCTGGAGTCAGCTCACTGCAAGTTCCTGTAGCGGTGCCTGTTACCATAGCACCTGCACTAATTGTCGTGAACGGGTTGCTTAGCTTACATACCCTTGCTCCCACCCCTACTTCAACTCCTACTACTCTAGCGTCCCTACTCCCGTCGTTCTTGATAGTTAATTGTAGGGTAACTTGATTATCTTGAACTGTGAGTGTGCTGTTTGGTAGTATCTTTAAGGTCTCCGTTCCCCCCATTCCTCCCCATATGCCCATTATCCATGCAGCTATAGCTACTCCTATTGCTAGCGTTACTGCTATTAGTATCACTGTTGCTATTATTGGGCTTATCGCCTTCCTCACTCCAGCCCACCTGTCACGATATTATTCTTGGTTTCCATTGTATTATCTCTTGATTCATGGTGATCATGGTCATATTGGTTTCCTAGTATATTAACTATGATTCCACGTCCTCTTTATACTAGTGGAAGCTGGATATCAGCGTGGCTCCCGTATGAGGGCTACCTTGCGAATGTCGAGATTCCTATAATCTCTATTGCTAGTGTTAAATCTAGGTCGTTGCGGCCCCTATCCTGCCCTGTGCCGGGTCCTCCTCTAAATGGATCTAGTACGGCTATAGCTAGGTACACCCTCTCCCCTATATCGTTGGGGATGAATAGTGAGACTGTAAGTGTGGTCATGGCTGTTGATGGGGGCCATGTGTTTTCAACGGATGCTAGCTCCCAGTATAGGAATGTCCTGCTATCCACAATGCTCCAGTCGCTCCTCACGAGTAAAACCCTTAGTATGGGGAGCTGGCCTTGGTCGACGCATGTGAAGCCACGCATCTCCGTATCGTGGAAGTAGACTCTAAGCACTACCATGACGCCGGCGAAGAGCCTAGGGTCTATGCTTACATCCTTTATCATGAAAGCGAACCCCCACTCTGTGTCTGGCTCAACTCTACCGTCGACTTTCACTACGGAGTAGTCTAGGAATCTGCCACCCTCGTCGACATCGCAGATTACCTGAGGTGGGTTAGAGCTCCCATAGTAGTAGTCCTCTGTAGTGAATATGAGCTCTCCAACACCATTACCATCAACATCTACTACGATAATGTAGGGGTCGTAACTCGACATACTCCTAGAAAAGTCCTGCCTGTAGACTGTGAAACTTGTAGCTAGACCCTTCAACCTAATCTCTGCTATGCTAGTTCCATAGTACCAGAATCCTAGTGCCCTGCTATAGTTACCGTTATCAACGTAGATGTTGTACGAGCCGTCGGAGGTCCTATACCTGAAGTAGAACCCCTCCTCTGGCTGGAATCTTAGCACCTTGACCCTGTATAGCGTGGAGCCTTCAACGTATGTTAGGAGTATGTTGAGCCTACTACTACTCCCAGGCTCGAAGCCTATGATGGCGTTTCTAAACCTTATAACCCTATCCAGGGGGCAGTTGTTACAGGTGCTTTGGATGGAGTAGCCGTAGGTTGCTCCACCCGTGGTGTAACCTCTAACCCCTGTAGTCGGGTTAACATTGCTTAGAGCATTCGGATCCTTTAATTCTACACTTGGAGAGTTTAGGATGTCACCTATGAAGATAACCCTCTGCTCTACGGATACAGCCTTCAACACCACATCTTCTACGCTTGCTCCACGCCCTTGAACTGGATGTATTACACCTCTATCTGATAGTAGTGATACGGCTATCCTCCTGTATCCGGCCACCGCACGTGGATCCACCTCTAACAGCGCGGCCTCACCCGGGTTTAGGGTTATCGGTGCCCTCGATACCCTCACTACCTGAGGGTACTTTGTTATACTCCTAATAGGCTTACCCTCCTCGGGTTGGTAGTCTGTGAGGTTTACTATGTATAGTAGTCTGTTAGCCGTCAAATCGACTATGTAAACTGTTTTAAGGGTTACTCTTACGGTCCCCGTATTGTTAACCCAGAACGCTGGGTACCTACTATCTAGTGGTGAGAGCCAGGATACTAGTATCTTCTCAGCTAGCCTCTCAAGATGGGCTAGGCTAGATCTCTCCTGCTCCTCCGCAACCCTACGATAGTCTAGGAGCACCTGTAGGAGGAATGGAACCAGTATTACGAGAACCACTGTTAAGACAATTAAACCTCCTATGAGCTCCGCCTGCCCCCTCCTCAAGACCTGAACCTCCATCACAGGTATTACCTGGATGCTCCGAATATCTCTTAATTCAAAGGCTGTCATGGGCTAGTTAATCACAACGTAATAGGTTCTCCACTCTTTAACGCTACCAGGGCGCGGACCGTGAGAGCCCAAGCATCTTTAATAACCTTAGTAATCATGATAGCCGTAGTCTTAGCCCTCGGCTTGGGTTTCATATCCTTCTTCAACCACCACTACTTGGAGATGTCGAGGGAGAGAGCTAGAATAGCGTACCTAGCTGGGATTCCGGCAAGCATAACAATAATCCCTGTACACTCAAGTGGAGTAGTGGAGTCTACTGGAGATCGCGTATGGTGCCATTTAGTCGAGGTAGCTAACATCGGGTCCGCGGAGCTAACCATATGGGTGGCCTTTGGGGGAGGCTATGTGGATGAGAGAGGGTTCCCTAGGCCAAGCCAAGCCCATGAGGTAGTGGAGGTTGTAATTGTTAAAATTAAGGAGGGGTTCCTAGAGGTACCACGATGCCCTGAGGGGTCAATGGAAGGTGTTGATGTAACCTACAACACGCTACAGGCTATGAGGGTGTACACTGTAGATAAATGGAGATTAGATGAGCTAGGCAACCCCCCAGGCTATACGTTCAAAGGCTTCACAAGGCTAACGTTGAAACCAGGAGAGTCTAAGACATTCTATGTGAAAGCGGCATCTACAGAGGATACCTGGACTCTAGCCGTGCTAATAGGTAACTTTAACAATAACCTATACATGGTAGGAGCGTATAGGTTGCCACACTAAAGGAGTAGCCGCTCTAATACATTCTAAAACCCGACGCGCCCTATAGGCTATGTAGCGACACTTGACCTAATCGACATATTTCAAAGGCCTACGAGTATTCGTTGAGAAAATGCTCTTCTAGGCATAGTATTACAGCTCTTCAGGCAGAGCTCCTCCTAGCAGGATCTGGAGGCGTGTGGGGAGTGGAGGTGTTACAAGGTTGTTTAGGATCCTTCTCGTAACACAGCCGGCTGTGAATAATGCGATATTAGCTTTAGCAAGGAAGGGTCTTATAGCGGTTTCTCAAAACGATCTAGATAAGAGGGTAACAAGGATTAAGCTATGCGAGAAGGGGGGCAAGGTGCTTGAGGAGCTCGAAGAGCGTCTTGGAATATTCGAGGGAGCGATTAAAAGACTTGATAGAGAGTCGTTGGAGGACCTCTTTAAAGGCCTCGTGTTACTGGCGGTTAACCTCTATAGAATGGGGGTAGTGAGGGAGGCAAGGATGCGTCTTACATGCAGGTACCTTCGAGAGGATTTGGGGGCTTATTACTGCTCACTCTTAAAGATGAGGATGAATTTTCAGGAGCTCAAAGTCGACTGTCAAGATCACGAGCTGATCCCCTATTACTTTAACCTGTAATAGGTTGCCTGGTTCAGGATCTTTTCCTCCTCGTCTCAACTAGTCTTTCAATTTCCTCTAGGGCTGGTCTAAGCTTTTCTGCTGCCATTGCGATTAGTGGTTTTAATATGAGGGGGGTTTTGATAGTCTCGTCTATTATTGTCCTCCATGTTGAGTTGCAGTTCCAGCATTTCATGAGGGCTACTCTCATTTGTTTATCTGATACCACGGCTATTGATAGCTCGTCTTGGTTGCCACAGTAGGGGCACATTGGCTTACCTTCTGATACAAGCCATGTGTAGGAGCAGAAGTGGCATACCATTTTGTACCCTCCCTTCTCTTTGAACATAGTCTCGCTTAGAGCTCCGCATAGGGGGCAGAGGGCTGAGGTTTCAACTGTAACTCCTCTTTTAAGGGCTTCCTCCGCGTAAGCTCTAGCTACTGCTTGTAAGACTATTAATGCTACCCTAGCCCCTTTAACCTCTATATCCCCTGTTATAGCGGCCTTTAATGCCTTTTCAGCGTTTTCCACCTCTTCGTTTAGAGCCTTAGAAACCTCCTCCATAGCCTTAGCTATGTACCCTCTAGATTCTAGGGCGACCACGAAACTTCTCAAACTCTCATATCCACCCGCTTCACCCCTAACATCCTCCATAATCCTCTCCTGCAACTCCTCTACAAGCCTAACCCACTCCACGTTAACCGGGAATCCTAGTAGGTGAGCGTACCTAGATAGACTTGATGAAAGCTCCTCAACTCTACCCATTCCAACAACCCCCCTAGTACGGGATGCCCAAATCCTTATAACAGTAGCGCTTCATGCCTACGACTATTAAACGGCTAGGGTTCAGAAGCTGGTATAGGTTGAATTTATGAAGCTCCATGACATTCCCTTTAGCTACTGAGAGAGACAAGGTCTTGAGATCCAAGAGTGTTCCAGGTCCCGGCTACCTAGAGGGGGCTGGCGGTGAGCCTAAAGAGTATAAGGTCAGAGAACCGGCATCTACTAGAAGACGTAACTCCCTAGCTTATACATGGGGTTCCTCTATAAGGGCTTGCTGTTCGGCCTTGACTAAGAGCTCCTCTACTCTAGAGCTGGCGCAGATGGATAGGCAGGCTTGGCTCCTGGCTAGATGTACTCCTAGTGTTATGAGAGAGTATAGGGTGTTGGAGTTGCAGTTGCAGGATAGGGTTTTCGAGTAGCTGTTAACCTTTAGAGATAGCATTACAATGCCTATCAAGGTGTAATAGAGGCCTATTGAGGTTAGAGCGTAGAGTATGTCCTTGAAGCTGGGGCCCCCGCCTCTAGTTATGTTAGAAGCCCAGCTTAGTAGGATCATGTAGTAGAGCTCCATGAGACCCCCCAGGATTGCCATGAACAAGGCTGTCATCAAGGCCATTTCAGCTAGGAGGCTCCGAGGCCCTAGAGCGGTGGCCGCAGATAACACGATACCACCAGTCATCAGGATGGGGGCTACGCTATAGGGCCCTCTAAGGGCTTTAGAGAGCTTCCAGTAAACCTCCTTTAACTCCTCTCCGCTCAACCCTACTTAACCTTCTTTGGCCTCAAGTTTCTACTCCTACATCTACGGCATTTGATTGCATCCATCGGGTTTAGAGCTCCGCATTTCCTGCAAACCTTCTTCAGTAACACTCTTTTCTCGAATATAGCCATTAACTCCGGGTCCTTCACGGTCACAGGGAACCCCTTATTTCACGCTATGCGGCTATGGTTTTAAGCTTTTACTCCTAGATTTTCTCTAGAACACGTTTTATATCATGTTTCCCCATCTTAGCTCCCTCAACTCTAGGCTTCCTAGGCTCGATGGCTTCCACTTCAACCTGGGTTTTAAGGAGGAGCGATGCCAGTCTTGCCGCTCCGGGATCCCTTCTCTCAACCTTTACTATCAACGTTGAGCTTCCATCACTACTATAAACTCTGTTTATAGCTAGAACCCTCTGGCCGAAGATTGCTTCGAGGAGTTTCTCCAGTCCACCTCTATAGTATATTACTCTAACCCTTTCAACCCCTCTCATCTTAACCCTCCTAGCTAGCTCCCTTTCAAGCTCCTCAACAGGGGGGCCTTCGAGGGCTACGTAGAGGGTTGAACCAGCTATAGCTGAGGATTCATACCTATGGTTTAATCTAACATTCTTCGAGATTTCGTAGAGCGCCTTTATAACGTCAACTTCCCAGCTGGCTATAATATTAGAGTTTATCTTATAAGCACACACGCTACACAGGTTCCCGGATTCTACGCAAGCCTGGTGGAGGGGGGCTCTAACACTGCTCATTGAACGCACCCTTATCCCGGACCCTCAGCCTACTTAGGATGAAGATCTCTAAGGTGTATAAGCTTTTAGCCTGGCAAACTCGTCTGGGCATCAGGGTGTTCTATGTCTTGAGGGCCCCCGTCCATATTAGAGCTAGGGTTGGCGATGTGGCGGAGAGGGTTATAGTTGCTGGGGACCCTGGTAGGGTTGATTTGGTAGCGTCAATGCTATCTGATCCTAGGCTAGTTAGTACGAGTAGGGGTTTTAATTTATACACAGGCTTCTATGATGGTGTAAGGGTTAGTGTAGCCGTACACGGTGTCGGAGGGCCGTCAGCCTCCATTGTATTCGAGGAGCTCTACATGCTAGGAGCCAGGGTTATCATCAGGCTTGGAACCTGCGGCTCCCTGGTTGGGGATATAGGTATAGGCGATCTCGTAATACCTACAGGTGCAGGCTACCACCCGGGCGGTCTATACTACCAGTATATAGGAGAGCATGCGTGCGCTCCAGCAGTGCCCAGCTATGAGCTCCTAAAGCTCCTGGTAGAAGAGGCTTCTAGTATGGGAGCTAGATACCATCTAGGCCCCGTGATATCAAGCGATGCTTTCTACGCTGAAGACCCTCAATTCGCCTCCAGGTGGAGTGGTAGAGGTGTTATAGCGGTGGAGATGGAGTGTGCAACTCTCTTCACCTTAGCCGGTATTAGGGGGTTTAAAACAGGAGCCCTACTAATAGTAAGCGATAGCCTGGTAACATGGAGACATGCAACAAGCGAGGAGCTCAAAGAAACAATGGTTAAAGCTGCATTAATAGCATTAAACGCCATCAAGAGGGTTACTTGGAGCTCCTAAAATGCCGTGTTAAAGGTATGACAGCTAGCGCTAGAAGGGTTACCACAGCTGCAAGGAGTAAGAGGGGTCTCGGGCCGGCTCCCGCTAGAACTCCGCCTATGGGGGCTCCTATTGCTACACCTACAATGTTTAAAACCTGCTGTAACCCTATCGAGGTCCCCCGGGCTCTCGGAGGAGCATTGCTTACAAGTATGGTGCTAACTAGCATTAAACCTGCTAGCCCTACGCCGAACACAGCTAAGCCTATCATAACCCCTGCTGTGGCTGGGTTGGTAGCAGCTATGGCGAAGCCTATAAATCCGGATATTGAGGAGTAGAGTAGCACCAATGGAACCCCAAACCTATCGGCTGCGAGCCCGCTAACTATTAAGAATGCCACGGCAATTAAACTTGATAGAGATACGCTGATCCCAGCCACCAGCCTAGCCTCCCTCTCCTCTAAGACCCCAGCTTTTACAAGGCTTGTAGCTAGGCCTCCCACGATTAAACCTATTGATATGTATAAAACGAGCATAACCCATAGGCCCGCTAGCACACTGGGCATCACCTCTCCAAGCCCGCTAGCAACACCCCTCAAACCCCTCCAAGCCCTCTCCTCAGGTCTCGGTGGTAACGTTAGAGCTAGGAACCCCGCTATAGCTAGGATTAAAGCTATTAGGGTGAAGGACACTCTATAGCCTAGAACAGCTGTAGCAACCCCAGCACTCCCAGAGCCTATAGCTATGGCTAACGCTACCGGGGCTAGCATTAAACCCAACCCCAGACCCGCCCTCTCACCGCTAACCTCCCTAGACCTCGCTATGAAAGCTGGGAATACAAGGCTCCCACCTAGAGCGTGGAAGACTCTAACTAATGCTAGCTGGAGGGGGTTAGATGCTAGAGCGTATAACGTCATAGAAAGGGAATCCCATAGTAGGCCTAAGGCCAGCATCCTCCTACGGCCAAATCTATCAACCAGAACACCGGCTACAATGCTGGCGGGGATAGCAGCCATACTGTACAATGCTGCGATAAACCCCGCCTGGGCCTCCGATGCCCCGAGGCTGCGAGCGTAGAGGGCTATAAGTACTAGGAAGGATGTGTCAAGTATGCCGGCGAAGCCTGCGAAAGCCATGACGACGCGTTCGAACCCCGTAGGCCTACCGGACATCCCCCCATCACCTCTAAGGACCTCTGCGGAGCCCGGTGTAGGCGGCTAGTATTGCTAGGGTTAGTAGTAGTAGGAGAAGGGGTAAGTGTTGGATGGCGAGCCTCCCAATATCTCCTGTGGAGGTTACTATAGCATTGGAGACTCTACCTGCGTTAAACGAGGCTACTGCGAGTAGAGGCAGAGGCTCCTCTCTGTACACGAGTACGAGTAGGCATAGAGTGTAGAGGAGGGCCCAGCCGATGTTTTCAAAGACTATGAATTGTGGAAGCGATCTGTAAGAAGCCACCGTAAAGCCTATGTAAATAGCTATCGTTAGGACGACTAAAGCCTTTAGAATAACCCCTAAATCCACATGCTCCACCGAGGGGGGTTCTATGGAGTGGGCTTAAACAAGACTTGTATATAAAATATATATCTGGTTATAAGCCTAAAATGAGACCTTCTCAGGCTCAAAACCAGCCCTCCTTGAGGCGTGTAATGCTAACGCGAAGAGAGCATCACTAAGCCTATTCAAAGCCTTTAAGAGTACAGCGTCGAAATCCACAACCCCGTCTACCTTCAAAGCTACAAGCCTCCTCTCAGCCCTCCTAACAAAACTCCTCGCAACATGTAGAGCTGCAATACCGGGAGGCCCGCCCGGCACTATGAATGCTTGAAGAGGCTCCCCGTAGTATTTATCCACAATATCCTCCAACCTCCTCACATCATCTTCGCTAACCTTAGGATCCCTCGCTGTAACACTAAAACCTATCCTAAACAGGAGTAGCTGGAAGAACATTAGATCCCCATCGTACTCAGGCATATCCGTACCTAGAACGCTCCTAGCGAATCCCAACATAGAGTTAGCCTCATCCAAAGCCCCATAGAACTCTATAAGAGGATGGCTCTTAGGCACCCTAACCCCAACAAGCCCATACGTAAAACCATCATCCCCACTCCTCGTGTAAAGCTTACCCAAAACAGCACACCCTCAACGAGAGATACATCAAAGTAACCTTAATAAATGTGAGTAGGAGTAGAGTGGCTGAACAAAAAAGGTTTAGAGGGGTAGGGGTGGCTTTAGACTATTACGGTGACAGGGGTGGTACTGGCTGTAACCCTCTACCATAGAGCTCTATTAGTGCTCCTGAGTACGCGAGTATGACTAGCACTACAGCCGCTATTATCAGTAGGGATACCCTATCGAGTATTGTTGCCTTCCCGGGTGGATGTGGGTTTAGCATGAGTGTTGCCGGCTGCGCTATAGGTACCCTCGTCCCAGCTACCAGGGAGCCGAAGAACAGTACTAGGAATATTAGGCCTCCCGTAGCGAACACCAGGGCTCCCATGGCTCCAATCTGTAGTGGTAGAACCCACTCTGCCGGTAGGAACCCCCCGAAGGTTACATCGCTCGTCCTCCTAGGGGCTCCTTCGAGCCCCGCTACGTAGTATGCTATGCCGAATATCATCATGCCTGTGAACCAGAGTAGTGGGACTGCCGGTGCTAGGTTCTTAAGTATAAGCTCTCTTCCATAGAGCTCTCTGAGCAGTAGGAACGCGTACACCATGAATGTTAGAGCTACAGCTGTCCCCACGGTTGTGTGGAAGTGGCCTACAACCCATGTTGTGTTGTGGACTACGTTGTTGAGCTGGTAGCTAGCATTTATAATACCTGATATGCCCCCACTACCGAATGTTATGAATGCTAGCATGAGACCTAGGTATACGGGGTCGCGCCATGGTTGTTTGAAGAGCCAGCCCAGTAGCCCCTCGCCACCTCTAGCCCTCCCACCCCTCTCCATTGTGGCTATTATGTTGAAAGCTGTTAGCATGCTGGGGGCGGCTACCACCAGCGTTAGGACCGTATGTATGTACTTGAAGTACGGGTTTATACCTGGGTCTGCGAACTGGTGGTGTAAGCCTACAGGTGTAGAGGCTAGGATGAATAGTGCGAACGCAACCTTAGCCATAGTCTCGCTGAACAAGGGGACCCCGAGGGCCTTGGGGACGTAGTAGTACCATAGGGCTACGGCTGGTACGAGCCAGAAGTAGACTAGAGGGTGGCCGAACAACCAGAAGAACAACCTCGTCTCAATGACATCTGCGCTCCAGCCTAGTATGCTGGCTGGCACGTGGTTCTTGAGGACTATGAAGACTAGAGGTATAGTGCACATAATCCAGAGTATGAAGGCTGTTAGGATACCGAAGAAGGGTACTGGTATGCCCAGGCCTGGGTTAGCCCTCCTCCACTCAAGGAATGCTAGGAACACTCCTGCAGCGAAAACCCAGCTACCTAGTACCAATAGTGCAGCTCCAAGGTAGAAGAACGGGTGTCCTACTAGTGGTAGGTAGAATGTGTAGAGCACGTTAGCCCATCCTAGCACTATTGCTATAGCTGCTAGCGCTGTGCCTACAATCATCATAGCGAGGCCCACGTTCAGGAATAAGGGCCTGATGTTTACGCCTAGAACCCTAGGCGTTAGGCATGCTGATAGGCCAACAATATAGAATGTGGTTAGAACCACCGCTAGCAGAACTCCGTGCGCTGTAAGCCCTCTATAGTAGAGCTCATGAGCACTAGGGCTTAAACCAATCCTAGCTAGGAGCTCGTAAAGGTTAGGCCAGTAGGGCGCTCTAGAAACCACCTGGAGTACCCCGAAGACCCCGCCTAGCAGTAGTGCTATGAAGGCTACAATGATGGCTACCCTAGCATGCCGATCCTCTCTAATAGTGTAAACCCCACCAGCCCCGCTCACATTCAACCACCTCCACTCAGCTTAGCACCACTCCTCTCTATAACCACCTTACTCCACATGAGCTGGCGTCCTATACCACAGTGCTCATGGCATATCATGAGCGTCTCACCACTCACATCCTTAGGAGGCTCCCAGACGAACTCAGCAACATAGCCTGGGAACACCATTACGTTAACACTTGACCCTACAATGTGAAGCCCGTGGATGACATCTGATGAGTAAACCCTAAACGTAACCCTAACAGGATCCCTTAAGACAATCTCCTTAGGTATCCAGGCTAACTGCCTAGCCTCTATTGTAACCTAGTAGATCCCAGGGCCTACCTCCCTCACCCCAGGCTCAAGCTTGATACCCCTAGCCTTCAACTCCTCCATGGTGTAGACTGTGCACGAGGGGTTAAGGCCTCTAGCGAACCCGTAGTAGGCCATGGAGTCTGAGAAGCCGGCTACCACGGCTACGATTACTAACACCTATATATACTCCAGGGTAACCTCACGGGACTCCATAGAACCAGCCACTCCCTATTAACACGTTTAACACTTAGAGCCACGCTAGCACGAGTAGTGCGGTCCAGAGCACTAGTAGCACTAGGGTAGACCCAGGAGCTGGGAGCCTCAAACCCACACCCCCTCACCTCCTAGCTAGCCAGAAAGCAGCCAAGACTATGGCGGCTACGATTACTAAAGCCGCTAAAGCCGCTACTAGAAAGCTAACACCCCTCTCCTCCGCAGGAGTCGTAACCTGGGGGGTCGTGACCTGAGGTGGTGTCGTGAGGGTTGTTGGTGGTGTCGTAGTTCCTGGTTCTTGAGCCCCTAGTAGTAGTGATGCTAGGAAGCTCTGCACGGTCTTAACACCTGGGTCGTCAGGCCTCTTCCCAGAGTATTGAGCCATTTTTTGGAATAGCTCATCCCACGATCTAACCTCAGTTCCCAGCATGCTTTTAACCTTCTGGTAAACCTCTGCTTCCACAAACTCATCTAGGCTATCGTACTTACCAGCTAAAGCTTTGTAACGAGATACAATCTCATCCCACGAATTGCCAATACCACCACTCCTATGACAAGTAGTACAGCCGAGGCGTTCGAAAGCAGATTTAGCTTCAGCCTCACTAGGCTGGCCTAAGACTACGAGGCCAGCTGTAGATGCTAAGATCATACCTAGTAGCGAAACACCCATTAATACCAGCAACCTCACCCAAACACACCTCCGCATTAAACGTAACAAAATTCTAGCTTAAAAGTGCTACTCTATACTTTTATTAGTGAAATAAAGTTATATAGAATTAGTAAGAATTTATATGTATGGTCTAATACTAACTTGTGAATCAGTTCTAGCTTAGAAGCCTTCTCAACATAAAAGCTTGTAGGTTACTATGCATCATCGCGATGTAACTCGCTTAGGTTTTGAAGCAACTCTAGTATACTCTCATAGCTTCTTCTAGATCTAACCTCTCTAACCATACTCATGTGTTCTGGGAGCTCTTCAGCTATTATACGTATTATCTTCATTACCACCTTTATTCCCTCGGAGTTCAGATATCCTGATTTGTCAAAGTACTCCTCTCTATTCCTTACAAGGGTTTCGAGTAGTCTTACGGCCTCCTCTAGCCTCCTCTCCAACCTCTAGGCCCCTCCTGGAATGTTTAAGTTAGCTGGTTTAAATTCTATATCTTAGGTGTTAGGGTTTGGGGTTTAGCGGTGTATATGGTTATGTTGTTAGATCTTCTAGCTCTAGGGTTTCATTCGTAGCCTCCGACGCTCCTCTACCTCTCGGCGAGTATGTGGAGCTCCACTACAGGGTTCATAGTAGGGTTTCGGGTTTGCTTGGAGAGCAGGGGGGTGGGGAGAGGGTTGCTCTAGCAGTTGTGTCTAACGCCTCCTACGAGCATGCTGTACCTCAGAGTGTTATGAGCTACCTCGGCCCAAGGGCTGGGGGTGTTGAGTCTCTCAAGCTCTCTCATACAACACTCTATGTTGTGGCTGAGCTTTCAGGCGGTAGGGCGGAGCCTCCTAGGTACCCTATACCACCTGATACCCCCGTGAGGCCCGCATCAGGGGATACCCTTAGCAGGGTTTACGGTGGGTTCACGGGAGGGGTTAGGCTAGGCCTCCTAGCCCCTAGGAGTCTAGGTGTGGAGGTTAGAGTTAACTCTGATAAGCTAGCTAAACACCTCCTAATAGCTGGGGCTACAGGCTCTGGGAAGAGTAATACTGTTGCGATTCTAGCTGATAGACTTTCAGCTGTGGGAGCCCCTGTTGTAGTATTCGACGTCCACGGGGAGTACAGCCTGGAGCCTGAGGATGGGGATCTCAGCAGGGTTCAGATTGTAGAAGCTCGTATAAACCCTCTTAGAATGCACCCTAGGATCTTAGCAGCTATAATTATACCTGAGCCTCAGGCTCGTAGGCAGAGGAGGCTTCTAGCGAAGGCTATGGATGGTGTTTTGAGGGAGTTGAGGGAGCTCTCCGCCAAGAAGGGCCTATCCTTGGTGACAGCGTTGCAGGAGCTTGTAGAGAGGAGGGTTAGAAATGTTTTAGCTGAGGAGGAAGCTGTCGACCAGGAGTCCCTCCTCATAAGAGGTCTTAGGGAGCTCCTCGTAGCGGAGGCTAGGAAGGTTGGTGGCCAGGAGGAGAGGGTTGTGGATAGGGTTGTTGAGAAGGTAGAGGAGTTCTTCGAGGTAACCCCTCTAACGGTTACAGGAGAGCTACCCACAACGCATATATCCCCTGGTAGAATGCTAGTCGTAGACGCCTCAACGCTGGGTGATGAGCAGAAGAGGTGGGTTCTAAAGATAATGGTTGATGAGATTCTGGAGAAGCTGAAGACCGGGCCCCTAGAGTCAACGGTGCTCGTAGTGGAGGAGGCACCACTATTCATAGGAGTTGATGTAGGACACCCTGTTAAACAGAGCTTACAGAGGTTCTCACGTGAGGGTAGGAAGTTCGGGGGCTGCCTTATAGTCGTGAGCCAGAGGCCTAGGAGCCTTGACGTGAACGTTGTAAGCCAGCTACAGAACTTCGTGTTCCTGAGGATGGTGCAGGAGGAGGATATAAAGGCTGTGATGAACATAGCTGATAACCTAGACGAGAACCTAGCTAAAACCATACCAAGCCTCCCAGATGGAAGAGCGATAGTCATGGGGGAGTGGCTGGGAAGGTTCCCAGCTATAGTCGACATAGATCTACACAAGGGCAAGAGGATTGGGGCAACACCACCACTAACAGACATATGGGCTAGGGGCAGAGCTCAAACACAGAAACCCCAATTCAGCCTAGAACTCTAACACAGAAACACGGAACACGAGAGCACAAGTGGAGGGCTTTGAGAGCGTGAATAGAGGAGCTTACGACCGAAAGCCTCGCCTTTCAAGGCGGGGATGGGGATTTCTAAGGTTTGTGTGTATGCGGTATTGTGGAGAGGAGCCGGTGTGGGGAGGAGGTCCAATGGTCCCACCGGGGCCGAGGCCCCCCGGCCCTGAAAGGTGATGCCCCAAGCATGGGGATCCGATAGAAAGATGAGGAGTGCGCTTCCGAGCGGAGATCCGACAAACCGCTTGGGGGAGGCCCTGGCATAAGGCTAGGCCTCTGGGGATGCGGGGAGGGGGTCACGGAGGAGACCTACTGTAGCTACGGTGAGCTCCTAGGAAGGTTGCTTCTTGAAGGTAGGGTAAGGGCTCTTATAACAGTCTTAGAGGGGGGTTATGGTGATAACCTTAGAAGGGGTATTAGAGCTTACTCAGAGGCTCTCATAGGGCTTAGGGGTGTGGGAGGGTTGGGGGGAGGGCTCCTCCGAGTAGCGTGGTGAGGGGGTTGAATTCTGTAATGAGCCGGTACTGGAACTTCGAGGTAGCGTAGATGTCCCATCCCTAGCTGGAGCGGGGGCACCCTAACCTTATTCTAAACGATATTTTAAAGGTATCCGCTGGAGAGCGTTAGTTATGGGGTGTCATAGTGGTGGTCTATAAGTGGTTTCCGCCTAGGGAGGTTGTCTACTCTAGTAACGTCTACGAGTTCATGGAGAGGTATGGTTTCAAGAGTTACGGTGATCTTGTTAGGAGGAGTGTAGAGGATTATAGGTGGTTTTGGGGTAATCTGCCTGGATGGCTTGGTGTTGAGTGGTTTAAGGAGCCCGGGGAGGTTGTCGATCTCTCTAGGGGTGTTGAGTGGGCTCAGTGGTATAGGGGTGGTCTCTTCAACCTAGCCTACAATGTTGTTGATAGGCCTGTTAAGCTCGGCTATGCGGGTAAGGAGGCTTTCACGTGGGTTGGCGAGGATGGTATTGTAAGGAGGTATACTTATGGTGGGTTTAAGGATGAGGTTGATAGGTTTGCATCCTACCTGGGGGAGGTTGGTGTTAGGAGGGGTGATGTTGTCTCAATATACGCTCCCATGATGCCAGAGTCTATTGCAGCTATGCTTGCCATCATAAAGATTGGGGCTATAGCTAGCCCTATATTCTCGGGCTTCGCACCTCCAGCTGTAGCTGAGAGGCTTGTCCTAGCAGAGTCTAGGGTTATGGTAACTGTTGATGGCTATTATAGGAGGGGGTCTCTCATAAGGCTTAAGGATAGCGCTGATGAGGCTGTTAGGCTAGCTGAGTCCATGGGTGTTAAGGTTGAAAGGGTTGTGGTCGTCAGGAGAGCTGGTATCGATGTAAGCTGGGTTGATGGACGTGACGAATGGTACCATGATGTTATAAAGGGTAAGAGGAGGCCTCCCGAGCCTAAGGAGGTCGACCCTGAGGAGCCAGCTCTACTACTATTCACCTCCGGTACAACTGGGAGGCCTAAGGGGGCTGTTATAAGCCATATTGGAGCCCTACTCCAGCCTTCAAAAGAGCATTACTTCAACCTCGATATAAAACCTTTCTCAGATGACAGGCTCTGGTGGATAACCGATATAGGATGGATGATGGGCCCATGGCAGGTTATAGGAGCTCAGTTCCTTGGAGCAACACACCTCATGGTCGAAGGGGGTATTGACTACCCTGAGAGGGGTAGGGTTTGGAGGTTGATAGAGGATTACAAGGTTACACACTTCGGGTTCGCAGCAACGGTAGCTAGGATGCTTAGGAGGGTTGCATCAGATCTAGTCGAGGAGTACGACCTATCCAGCTTAAGGGCTTTCGGTAACACTGGTGAACCCATAGATCAGCCTACGTGGATGTGGATTATGAGGGATGTTGGCGGGGAGAGGAGGCCTATTATAAACCTTAGTGGTGGCACCGAGCTATTCGGATGCTTCCTCCTACCATCACCCGTCGTACCATTAAAACCATCAACACTATGGGGTCCGGGTCTGGGTATGGATGTAGATGTATTCGATGATAACGGTGTTCCCGTTAGGGGTGAGAGAGGATACCTTGTAGCTAGGAAGCCAGCGCCGAGCATGACTAGGGGTCTATGGAGGGATCCGAAGAGGTACATTGAGGTGTACTGGAGCAGATTCCCGGGAGTCTGGTATCATGGGGATTATGCTTTGATAGACGAGGAAGGCTTCTGGTATATACTAGGTAGAGCTGATGATGTGATAAAGGTTGCGGGTAAGAGGGTTGGATCAGCGGAGATAGAGGCTGTAGCAACGAGCCACCCCAACGTGGCTGAAGCTGCATGCATAGGGTTCCCGCATGAGGTTAAAGGCGAGGTCGTTGTATGCTTCACAACACCTAAGGTTAAAGTAGAGGATCCAGGGAGACTGGCGGAGGAGGTTAGAATGCTTATAGCTGAGAAGCTCGGGAAACCTTTCATGCCTGAGAGGGTGGTTGTAGTTGAGGAGCTCCCGAAGACTAGGAGTGGTAAGATAACAAGGAGGGTTATAAGGGATCTAGCCTACGGGGTAGAGCCGAGAGAGCTAAGTGTGCTAGAGAACCCAGAATCCATAGATAAGCTAAGACATATAATCACTAGGGTCAAAGAGGAGGTAGTATGAGGAGGGAGCTCCTGGAAGTAAAGGTTAAAGAAATCCTAGGAGAGGATCCAAGGGAGGTTGTGGAGTTGGAGATAGGTGATTCAAAGAGCGTAGTTATACTAACAAGCTTATATGAATTAACGTTTAGGTGTAATAGAGAGGGGAGGTGCGAGGTAATGCTAAGGTATGCTGACAGCCCAGCAGTAACTTGTACCACGAAGTGTTACGAAGACCCGGTATCGAGCATAGATAAAACACTCTTGCTAGAGCTCAAAAACAAGGTTGAAGCCCTGGTAGAAGCTCTGGGGGTTAAGATGTTAAACATAGAAGATCTAGGCTAAACCCATATAGAGTTCGAGATACCCACATACAACCAGGGTTCCCGCTGGTGGAGCTCTACGTAGGCACATCGGGCTGGCTCTACGACTGGAACCTTGGAGGTGGCCTTGAATGGTATGTTAGAAGAACTGGTTTAAATGCTATAGAGCTAAACTCTTCATTCTATAGAACACCCTTCCCATCTTATGTTAAAAGCTGGAGTGCTAGGGGTAAGAGTCTCAGATGGTCTATTAAGATCCTCAAGTACATATCACACTACTACAAGCTATCTGGGAGAGCTTTAGAGCTCTGGGATGAGTTCAGCAACCTCTTCAAACCCATGGACAACCTTGTAGACTTCTACCTCCTACAGCTACCACCCAGCTTTAAATCAACCCAAGAAAATAGAACTAGGCTATCCGACTTCGCTAGAAGCACCAGGTTGAAATGGAGGTTAGCCGTCGAGTTCAGACATAGATCTTGGATTAACGAGGATACAGTAAGGCTATGCGGAGACCTAGAGGTAACCCTAGTCTCAATAGACTCCCCTATAGGGACGAAAGTATGGAGTAGCGGTAACACAGTCTACCTCAGACTACATGGTAGAAGCGAATGGTACCTCTACAACTACAGTCTTGAAGAGCTAAGAGAGCTAGGCAGAGCAATACTGGAGCTCAAGCCAGGGAAGGCATACATATTCTTCAACGACAACCACTACATGCTAGAGAACGCTAGAACAATGTTTGGAATACTGGGAGCGCTTGAGTCAAGTAGAAATATAGGCTAAATCGATTCTCCTGTCTATCTACCTCACCTTAAACTACCTTAGTTGTAACAGCCAGGACGGGGTTGGAATGAAACAGACCCGTCGTCCTTCTATTTGAAGAGGGTGATAGTTAAGGCCTCCCCCACGCGGGTACAGTCTTTTCAAGGTAGATGGAAGTCATAGTCTTCCTAGTAGCTCGTTAAGTTTCATCACGACTACGTTATACCTAGGCCCCACGTTCAATATATCTTTATCCTCGGAAGCTATCGGCATGTGGAGTTCGAGAGCTAAAGCTATGTAAGCTGAGTCGTACACTGTTATATTATTGTCTATAGCTATATCAACTACTTTTCCGAAATCGAGATCTTTAAAACCATATACATTTAGCTTATTAGCAAGCGATTTAATTACAGAACAGAACTCCAAAACATCTTCTACACTTAACCTATGAAACTTCCTGTATTCTTTCCAAAAAGCATTACAAGTTTCATAAACTGTTAGATCAAGTATTATGAAATGATGTTTTTGCGATATTTCTAAGAAGCGTTTGCCCATCATAACTACTAATGGTGCGAACACACTTGCATCAAGAATGTACATTTTGTTCACCTCTCTCCCCGCTCCTCATCGATAACCTCTGCGAACTCTCTTACATCTATTTTTCCTTGTAGTCTCGCCTTTAACTCCTCAAGTCTTCTCTCAAGATCTTCTGATTCAATTCTTTCAAGCTCCTCTAGCAATTTCCTTCTAATAAGCTCTGGGATGTTAATGCCATACTTTTCAAGTTTCTCCTTCAACCACCTGGGGATCCTTACGCTTATAACAACGCTCATGATATCATCTCCTCGTATACAGCTTGTATACAAAGCTTATAAATAGCGCCATCAGGACTCCGCAAATCTAAATAATAGTGGTTATTAAAGGGGGCACTTAACATCTATATGTGGAGCGGTTCAGGGTTATATGTTTACGTATTTTGAAAGCTCCTGTATCGTGTATTCAAGTTTTAACCTTCTTAGTGTTGATTCCCTTGGCACCCCCCTCTCATCCCATCCCCTCTTCTCATAGTACTTTCTTAGCATCCATAGGTATTTCTCGTAGTCTAGCTTGCTCCCAGCTATTGGGCCTTTTGTTAGTGGTTCTTTGAACCACCTTGCTGGTGGTATGTCCATCTCCACGCTCCACCCCCCTAGTTCTCTTATCCATAGTGCTCTTATCAAAGTGTATATTCTGTCTGCAACCTCGTAGTACTCATCGAATGTCATGGGGTATCCTGTTGCTGCCTTGAAGACCTTTAGGTACCATTCTAGGTTGAAGCCCAGCTCTACCCATGGGAATCTACAGCCTACCATTGTCTCGAATATGCCTCCTCTAATCCTCTGCATCTCTATCAGCTTATCAACCTTAGCCTCACTGTAATCGAACCTCCCTGTTCTAACCTCCCATGCTATGATCCATGCATCCTTGTGGTGAGCCCCTATCGGTGATGTCCCGTATGCTAGGGCCATTGCTGGTGCTGCGTGGCAGTCGTAAGCTGATATCTCTAGGCCTTTAACGTGCATAGCCCACTCATGGGACCCTCCTCCTAGCTTCTCAGACATCCTCTTAACCCCCTCTGCTAGTAGCACACCCAAACCCCTCCTGTAAGCTGTATCCACTACCAGCTCCTCAGCCCTCCTATGGTCACCCCACTCTATGCCATCCTTCAATAGCTTCCTCTCCGTAGCCTCCATCGCGAAGCCTAGGACTGCTCCAAGCGATATGGTGTCGAAGCCTAGCTCGTCTGCAAGCCTGTTAAGCTTAGATACGTAGCCTAGATGTCCTAAGCCTATATTAGATCCGAACATAGCCACATTCTCGTAGTCAAGCTCCGCTAGCATCCCCTCATAGTCTCTAACAACATTACCACATGGCATAACGCATATAGGGCACGACCTTTGAGCTACCTTAGCAGCCTCCATAGAGTAACCATCTATCATCCTCCAGTACTCGAAAACACCCTCCCTGAAGTTGTATGACGGTAGTACTGAGGCGTTCTGACTCCACTCAACCGTCATCATAGTACCCTGTCTTACCCAGAACGGGTACCCCTCCTTACCCTTAATATCCTTAGCCGACTCGGTGAAAAGCCTCTTAACCTCCCTAGGCTCAGCTAGCGGTGGCTCCATATCACCTATGGCTACAACAGCCTTAAGCTTCTTAGAACCCATAACAGCACCCATACCAGGCCTACCACCAGCCCTACCCTCCTGTGATATGACTACAGAGTACCTCACCAGGTTCTCTCCAGCAGGGCCAATGCATATCACCCCAGCACCCTTACCATAAACATCCTTAAGCCTCCTCTCACAAACACCGGCAGTAGTACCCCACAGGGCTTCAGCAGGTAACACGTAACCCCCACCATTCTCAATGTATATATATGAAGGCTTCCTAGCAACACCTCTAACTATAAGAGCATCGAAACCAGCCTTCCTAAGGTTGGTTGCAAACAAACTCCCAATATTACCATCACCGTAGCCGCCGGTCAACGGGCTCTTAGCGGCAACAACAATCTTACCAGCGTTAACAGCTGAACCAGAGAGAGGCCCACCAGCGAATACAAGCAGGTTATCGGGGCCCAGGGGGTCAGCACCAGAGGGCATGAACTCCCAGAGGATCCTAGCAGCAAAACCCCTACCACCAATGTAGTCCAAAGCCCACTCCCTAGGATACTCCCAAACCCTAACATCACCACTACCAAGATCAACCCAGAGAATCCTACCCCACCAGCCCTTCAAGGGGAGAGCACCCCAACTCAAGGTAATGAGGTAACCCCAGGGAGTATAAATAAGCGTACGTACAAGACAATAAAACCATAACTAGACAACCCTTGAGGTGGGGAGTGACTGTGGAGGTTGAGGTTAGAGTCTACGGGAGGCTAGCAGAGATGCTGAACATTAGGATTGTGAACGTAAGGGTTGACGGGGAAACCACGTTGGGGAGAGTGCTAGAAGAGCTTAATAGGTTAAACGCTGAGTTCACGAAAACCATCATAGGCGAGAATAGAGTGGTGAAGGCAGGATACATAGTACTGGTTAACGGTGTATCCGTAGAGAATGTAGATCAATACAGGGTAAAGCCCGGGGATAGAGTTGATGTGCTACCGCCAGCTGTAGGAGGCTACAGGTCAAAATAGAGCCTGGAGAGTCCTATATCAGGTTTTCACATTAATCTAGTTCACCTCATATGAAGAGGCGTTCCTTAATCCTATCAATCTCCCTCCTTGCTCTTTCGGCTGACTCAAAATATGTTATCCCTCCAGCCGTCATGATGGCTATCTTGTCTGCAACCTCAAGCACCTTTCTAAGCTTGGCCCCCGGTTCTACCCATAGTATTGTGAGCCCTTTCTTTGCATTTAACTCTTTTAATAGCTTGCACGTCCTATCAACCATGACTGGTGACATCCCCTCGGTGGGTTCGTCGAGTAGTAGTAGCTTTGTATTCGCTAAGAGGTATCTAATAATTGAGATTATCTTCCTCTCGCCCCCACTAAGCACGTCGGCTTTCCTCCACAGTAGGTTTCGGAGCTCCGGATAGAACTCTTCTAGTTCGCTTAAATTAGGGTTTCTAGTGTTAGAAGCGAGTCTAAGGTTGTCGAGGACAGTAATCCCTGGTAGTAGACCACCATAATCCGGCACGTAGTGTACTCCGAGCTCGGCTATCTTATATGTTGGAAGGCTGGTTATATCCATAGCCTCCAGCTCCACTTTACCTGTTTTAACTACATCTACGTTTATTATAGACTTTAGAAGTGTCGTTTTACCAGCACCATTTGGGCCTAGAACTGCTACGATCTCCCCCTTCCCCACCTCCAGGTTTATGTTGAATAAAACCTGTAACCCACCATAGTATGCGTTTAAACCTTTCACTCTAAGCATTCAACCCTCACCTAAGTATATCTCCCTTACTAGCTTGTTAGAAGAGATCTCCTCAGGTTTTCCATCTGCTATTATCTTACCTTTATTCATGACTATTATCCTATCAGCTAATCCGAATACAACCTCCATATCATGCTCTATCACCATTAATGTAATTCTTCTCCCCATATCCTTTAACATTCTTATCAAGCTTTTCCTATCCTCGTATGTAAGCCCTGCTGCAGGTTCGTCTAAGATCAATAGCTTTGGCTTCAAGGCTAGTGCTATGCCAAGCTCTACAAGCTTCTGTAAGCCGAAAGGTAGCTGTGCTACCCTGGTGTCCTTGAACTTCTCCAACCTCAAATCAGACATTATACCCTCTATCTCCTTGGTCGACGTGCCAGAGGCTAGAGCTGCGACTTTCAAGTTCTCGTACACGGTTAAAGTGGGGAATAAGCTTACCACCTGGAAGGTCCTCACTATACCTAGCCTGGTTACAGAGTGTGGGCTTAGCTTCGTTATATCCACGCCACGGAATATTATCCTGCCTGTATCCGGTTTAAGCTTCTTAGTTATTAGGTTAACAAGAGTTGTTTTACCCGCGCCATTGGGGCCTATTAACGCTGTTATCTCTAGTTCTCTCAAACTAAATGATACCCCATCTACGGCTTTAAACTCGTCAAAAGACTTACTTAGATTTTCAACCTTGAGTATCTCCATCTAATCCACACCCCCGATCTCTCCCTAACAGTGTAGAATGTGGAGACGAGCATTCCTCCTAATCCGCCTCTAAAACCTATGACGATAGCTATGACAGCTAAACCTAGGAGGAGGAGCCAGTACTCAGCATACCTTGCTAGTATGGTTGTAAGTATTATGAATGTGAAGGCCCCCAGGACAGGCCCTAAATAGTAGGAGGCTCCACCCAAGAGGGTCATTACCAGTGGTTCGGCACTAAAAGTCCAGTATGCTATATCGGGCGTCACCACCCCCATGAATATAGCGTAGAGTGATCCGCTAAGAGATGCTGTAAGCCCTGATACTAGGAACGTGTAGAGCCTTATGAAGAGTGGTGAGCGACCTGTAAAAGGTAACCTATCCTCGTTAGCCCCAAGGGCTCTCACTAGAAGCCCCCACCTGGACTTAATGAAAAGGTATAAACCTATGGTGGTTATCGTGAAGAAGGTTAGTATGAACAGGTAGTACGCTGTTGGACTTGAGATATCTATGACGACCCCCCTCTTAGGTATCCCGATAAGGCCATCGGTACCCCCAGTCACACTCCTCCACTTGACCAGTAAAGCGTAGACTAGCATACCGAAAGCTAGAGTTAGTATGGCGAAGTAGACCCTAGTATGCCTTAATGTTAGAAAGCCGACGACAAGAGCCACTGGGATAGAGGATAGCACTCCTACAACTAGACCAGCCAGCGGGTCTCTTAAGACTTTCAACGTGAATAGAGCTGTAGTGTAAGCTCCTACGGCGAAGAACATAGCGTGACCAAAGGATAGGAGTCCCGCGTATCCGAATAACAAGTTATAGCTTAGCGCGAAGAGGGAGTATATCATGAACAATGATGTTATGTAGATGTAGAACCTATCACCCGTTAAAGGTACCAAGAGCAGGAGAGCCGTTAGAGCTATGATGAGAGCTAGGTTGATATCACGGATTACCATCACCTTTCACCGAAAAGCCCCTCAGGTCTTACGAGTAGTACTAGTGCTGCAATAGAGTAAACAATTAAGACGTCTACCTCCGGTAAAAGCCACGTAGCTAGGCTTGACACGACACCTATGAGGAGTGAAGTTATATAAGCTCCCACTATGTTACCTAGCCCCGTTATAACAACTACTATGAAGGCGTATATTATAAGGTGATCCCCGAGACCTGGCCCTACGGGGTGGAGAGCTATCATTAAGCTACCACCTAGCCCAGCTAAAGCTGTTCCAAGGAAGAAGGTTGACGTGTAGACTGCATGCGGGTTTATCCTAAGGATTTGAGCCATAGTCCTATCCCTCCACACAGCTCTAACCCTTAAACCCCACAAGCTCATATTTATTATAGCGTAGACTGATAGGAAGACTAGAAAGCCTAGGATTATGATCGTGAGGGAGTAATAGGAAATGTTAACACCCCCTGTGCTAATGTATCCTTTCAAATAGTCAGGGATGCTTAGATACTTTGGAAACTTACCCCATAAGATCTTCTGGAGCTCATTAACCACAAGCGCTATACCGAACGTTAAAAGAAGCTGATATATAGGTTCTAACCTGTAAACTCTCCTAATTAGGATAACCTCTGATAAGGCTCCTAAAAGACCTGTGGCTATCGATGAGAGAACCAGGGATAAGATGAAGCTCCCCGTATAACTATAGAAGGTATACATGAGGTAGCCTCCCGTTACGAAGAATGCGGCGTGAGCGAAATTTATTATCCTAGTAACCCCGAATATGAGGGTTAAACCCACTGCTAGAAGCCAGTAGAAGGAGCCTTTATAGAGGCCGATTATAAACTGTACTAAGAAAGCGTTGAGATCCACTTAGGGACACCGTTTAGCTACTCGAATGGTGGGTGCCTATAGTACATGTGTGCTGGTACTGCCTTCAAATCCTCGAGTAACGGTATCTCTGCACCACGGTGAACTATCCTACCGTATGGTACCTCGTATACAGCTTGGTGATCCTCAGGTCTTATCCATCTCACGCCGGCAGGCGTCATTATAATCATGCCTTCAAGCGCTTTGGCTATAGAGCTTGGGTCGAGGGATACGGTTTCCTCAAGAGCTGCTTTCAACATGTATATGGCTGTGTAGGTTGTCTCAGCTGAGTAAGCAGTGTACCTACCATACCTTGCCTTGAATTTATCTACGAACTCTTTGTTAACAGGGGTTGGCGGGTATAACCACATGTACCTACCGCTAGCCCATGTTCCCAGCTCTGCTGTAGGATAATCCCTTCCAAGAGCGTATGCTACATCCATCGAATACCCTAAAGTTGATATGACAGCCTTGAACTTCCTGTAACCACCCATCTCTACCAGTTGCCTTTGGAGTGTAACGAGCTCTATAGCCCATATGGATGTGAATAAAGCCTCCCCATCGGTGGCCATGAGAGCGCTTATGAAGGGTTTGAAGTCTTCAGTTCCAAACTTAGGCCATTGTTCGCCTACAAACTCTACATCGGGTCTATGCTTCTTAAGGGTCTTAGTGAAGAGATCCCATGAGACTCTACCAAACTCGTAGTCACCATTTATCCCAACCCATTTTCTAACCGGTAGGTCTTTGGCAATGTATGCTGCTAGGATGCCATCCTGGTATACGGGGACACTCGATCTAAATATCAGCTTCTTACCCTGCTTGTAGACGAGCTCCTCCGTCAGCCTATGGGTTGCAGCGTGAGTAACAATTAGGGGCACGTTAAGCTCATCTATTATACCACCGACCCTCATAGCGTTACCGCTAGAGTCGATTCCAACTATGAAGTCTACCTTCTCAACATCAACAAGCTCCCTAGCCTGTTTAACGACATCAGCTTGCTCATCTCTGAATACAAGTTCAACCCTACTCCCGAGGATGCCACCCTTAGCGTTTATCTCATCAGCAGCCATCCTAGCACCCTGCTCTATGAACTCACCATATGTAGCCCAAAGACCAGACCTAATCCCCAAAACACCTATCTTAATGGTAGCTTTAGGAAGCTTCCTCACAACAGGACTAGTTATAGTAACAGTCTCAGTTCTAGTAACTTCCCCCACCTCGCTAGGCTTGAAAGCCCATCCCAGAACAGAGCCGACAACAAGACCCCCAACACCTGCGGCCACCAATCTTAAGAATTCTCTTCTCTCCATAAACCCCACCTCCACCTCTATGCCTCGCTTTCTGGTAGCCGAGTAACTGGCCGGAACTTATAAATGCTACCAGTTGTAAGCGTGCTGGCGAGCAGCTTAAAGCTTAA